>ERZ791906.12-NODE-12-length-294167-cov-27.101172_pt1 | contig 294167 bp, 226 predicted proteins | sample MGYA00510146_ERZ791906 | MGnify/ENA primary metagenome ERZ791906 (study PRJEB30046, sample SAMN00792096) | human gut metagenome | study: EMG produced TPA metagenomics assembly of the A metagenome-wide association study of gut microbiota in type 2... | reverse complement strand
TATCGGCATTTACCAACTTATGAAAAGATAATCAGAAATTTAGTAAGTTTTTATACAAAAAAATTACGTGTCAGCAGAAAGAAAAGTTATACGACACGTAATCAATGATGTAATTACAAGTTATACTGAACCTCGGGGTGTGGACACTACACTAGACGACTTTATACGAAAAATTAATAGTATCCTCCTCCGGGGTGTGGACATCTCCCCAAACAACTTTGTACGAAAAATAAATATCATACCGCATCCCGAGTCATAGACACCTCCCCAAACAACTTTGTACGAAAAATATATAGCATACTCCCCCCTAAGCATGAACTCCTCCCATACGACTTTGTACAAAAAACAAACTTCAAGTATCCCTACAAAAAAGGCAATCCCCACCAAGGAACTGCCCATATTTTAACTTCTAGTATTCTATTTTTCAATCAACTTTATTGCTAAGCATCCTCCAATCACAAGACTTATAAGCACATTTATTGTGACTATCATTCCTGAGCCGATTATCCCTGTCATATTCATCACTCCCACTTCTTTATTAAATCCTATGTGTATCGCATTATCTTCATTCAGTTTTTTCAGCTAAAATCTGTATTTCCAATTAGAAATTCCTTATTGGAAATTACCAATTAGAGATTCCCAATTAAAGACTTCCAATTATGAATTTTCATGCTGCATAATCCCTTTTGGATTTTAAATTTCTTTCCTTCTGATAATGCTTTTCCTTTACACTTTTATACTAATTAAAAAATGTTAAGTTTTGTTTATGATAAAGTTAAATCTTTTTAATATTTGTCTGTGCGGTTAAACTCCATTACAAACTCAACGCCGTTGTGATGATTCTTGGCATAACATACTCCGTTGTGGTTATTTACAATGTTTCTTACAATATAGAGGCCAAGTCCAACGTTTGATTCTTTTACCCTCTCGTCAGTCTGGTAGAAGCCTTCCCAAATCTTGCTTAGTTCCTCCTCTTTTATGTTGTGACCATTATTGAAAACAGAAATAACTGCTTTATCGTCTACACTTTTTAATGTGACAACTGCTGTACCTTTTTCCGGAATGTGCTCGTAAGCATTAATTATATAATTGTTTATGGCCTGTTCAATCTGCTCATTATTCATATTAATATAAATATTGTCTTCTATATCAAATCTGCAATTAGCTTTCTTTGACCAAAATAGTCCCATATATTTGTCCTTCATTCCGTCCAAAAGTTCTGAAAGACTGTCAACTTTCATCGGACCACTTAAAATAATATCACCCTCAAATGATGAATTAAGCATTTCTCGAATCAGGTTGGACATCTTCTGTATCTCTTCCATTATTGACTCGTAATACTCACTCATTGCCTCGTCATTATCCATGTTCATCATTTCAAGCTGTGTAGAAATAATGGCAAGTGGCGTTTTCAATTCGTGAGTTGCCGCCCCAATAAACTTCTTACGTCTTTCATCAAACTCTATTAACTCTTTATTCTGAGTTTTCAACAAATAGTTATAATTATTTAATTCGTTAAGGTTACTGGAAATCTTAAGATACATACTTTTCATCTGATCTGACAGATTTCCTATTTCATTGTTAGGGAAATCATATTCTTCAAAATTAATTGGCTCATTATTTTCCATTTTCTTTGCCAGTTTTCCAAGTTTTTCAATAGGCTTAACTGTCCTCTGTGCCATATAAAATGAAAAAGGAATACCAAGCATCAAAATTATAATCATTTCCACAAGCATAAATTTGCTTATAAGATTTATGCTATTCTCCAGCGACTTTAATCTTGTATCCATATAAACGTAATAAGTTTTTACGTTTTGGTCTATTTTTCCTTTTAACTTGATCACTGTTCTTTCAACATTCACCTGAGCCTGCGCATTATATGTATACTCATGCAAATCATAATCCACGCGACCTTCTCTTCTTCTCTTACTATATAATTTGGATTGATAAATTATTTTTTCACCATCCATAATAGTAACAAAGCCACCTTTGTCTGTGTAATCCTTCAGAACGTTTTTTTCTTCTTTTGTAAGCTGAGCCAGATTCATTTCCTGTATTGTTTCAAAAAGATTGTCCATAGTGTCTTTATTATTTGAAATAATGAACTCTTCCGAAAACATATTATAGAACAAAATCATGCTTCCCACTGTAACAAACAAAAAGAATAATACCGTTACAAGATAGGTTGTTCTTAACTTAGTCTTCATTTATTTTACCTCAAATCTGTAACCAACACCGTAAACTGACGTGATATAAGGATACTTGTCCGTCATCTTTTTTCTTAACTGCTTTACAAGTGTGTCTACAGTTCGCATATCGCCGTCGTAATCAAAGCCCCAAACTGCATCCAATATATTTTCACGCTTCAAAACCACTTTTTCGTTTTCGCACATATATACAAGCAAATCAAATTCCTTAGGAGTTGTATCTACAAACTCGCCATTAATATATGCTTTTCTAAACTGCTTTTCTAATTTAAGCGCGCCTTTTTCAATTACGTCCGTGTCTTCATTGCTATTTCTCTGAATCAACTTATCCATATGTACAAGTAAAACCTTCATAAGAAATGGCTTTGTTATATAATTGTCCGCACCGTTATTTAATCCGTTAAGCTGGTCTTCTTCTGATTCCCTTGCTGTCAACATAATAACCGGCACCTGCGAATGTTCTCTTATTTCTTTCAAAACATCCACACCGTCTATGTCGGGAAGCATTCCGTCAAGAAGTACAATATCTAAATTCTTGCTATTTTCATAAAAAAGTTCAAGCCCTACTTTTCCGTTTTCTGCCGCCAAAACTTCATAATCGTTTCTTGACAAAAACTTTGTTAAAACTTCTCTAAGTTTTTTGTCATCCTCTACCATAAGAACCACTCGCTTGTTGTTTCTCATATTTCATCTCCTGTTATATTTGCTACTATTTTTAAATCTGATTATTTTGTTATTAATTTTCACAGTATCTTTGCTGTTTTTTTATTTACAGCTTTATACAAAGATTATACTAAAATAATTGTATGATGTTAATATGAATATTTTTTTACATTTTTCAAAATTTTATTTTTGTTTTCTTCAATTAGACTTTTCCCCTAAAAGTGTCTATTAGATTTTTTCCCCTAAAAGTTGCTTTTTATTTTCATATAGATTAAAATTATAAGATATTCTAGAATAATAACATTCGGAGGTTTGTATGGAATTACTTCAATTAAAATACTTTAAGGATGCTGCCGAATTAGAGAATTTTTCTAAGGCAGCTAAGAAGAACATGGTTCCTCAACCGTCTATTAGCTACGCAATTAAGAAACTTGAAGATGAATTAGGTGTTCTACTTTTTGACAGAAACGGTCGAAAGATTTTTTTAAATGAAAACGGGGAATATGTTTATCAGAAGGTTTCTTCCATTCTTAACACTGTAGATGAATGCACGGCATATTTTGCCAATACTAATGTTGAAGATATTAAGCTTTATATTCAGGATGGTGATTTCTTTATCTCACATTTATCTGCTGATTTTATGTCAGCCTATCCTAATGCTCATTTTGTTTATGCTACTGTAGAAGAAGTTCTTCACTCTGATAATCCTCCATATGACTTTACTTTTATGCTGCCTATTTGCGATATGAAAGATTTTAATTATGAATTGTTATTAAAGGACGAGTTTGTGCTTTTAGTCTCCAAAGATAATCCTTTAAGTAAATATAATGAGATTGAGCTTTCAATGATAAAGGATGAACCATTTGTGGGACTATATGATACTATTCCGGTAAGAGTTGTTACTGACACAATATGTAAGGCTGCCGGTTTTACACCTAATTATGTTTTTAAAACTCATGAAGACTTTGCAACTACCTACAAGGTTTCTCAAAACGCAGGTATTTCAATCATGCCATATAAATATTACATGATTCATCCTGATTCAAACATAAAGGTTATTAAATTAAAAAATGCAGAGTTTAACTATTTGTATCTTTCCTGGCCAAAGGATAAAATATTATCGCCTATAGAAAAAACATTTGCTGACTATTGTAAAAAATGGTTTAGCAATCTTAAATAACAAAAAATCAAGACTTCCACATAACGGATGCTATGGGGAAGTCTTTCTTATTATATTTAGAAAATTTTCAAAAATTTTTATTGCACAAAAAAAAGAGCTGCACCTTAATGATTATAAATCATTAACACTACAACTCTTCTAGCAGGGGTGGTAGGAATCGAATCCACCTCTGGAGTTTTGGAGACTCTTATTCTACCGATGAACTACACCCCTATCTGCAATTTTGCATAAGGATGTTCATACCATAATTACCTAGAGATGTCAAACAAATATTGAAAATAAAAATAGTTTTTTTCATATTTATACAAATTCTAAAGCAAAACGCTATGAATATCCGCAATTTATCTAGCCCTCTACCACAACAATAATAGATATTTAAATATGTTGTGGTGCAAATTAGAAGAAATCTAGTTTGAAACAGCTGAAATATGTAACATTCTCTTGAAAAACAGATACTCACTGCCATTATTATTACAGAAATTACAATTATCAAAAAGCAGTTATTATTATCAGGAACAATCCCTACAAAAAGAAGATAAATATACACTTTTACGTGTTAGAGTCATTAAATTATTTACAGAGAATAAAGGTCGATATGGTTACAGACGAATTCACGCCCTACTTAAGCGTGAAAATATAATTGTCTCAGAAAAAGTTATTCGTAGGATTATGAAAGAAGAAAGGCTGTTCACATGATAATTCTGCCTGTGAGGGCTTATTTGGAAGAATTAAAAATGAGATGTTCTATAATGCAGATTGGTCTGGGGTAAACATCTCAGAATTTATTGGTATTTTAAATGAATATCTTTATTGGTATAATGAAAAAAGAATAAAAAAATCATTAGGATATTTGAGTCCTATAGAGTACAGACATAGACTTGGATTGGTCACTTAGATAGTCCAAGAAAATGTCCGCACCCTCGACTCTAAAAATCCGGAAACTAAACTTATACTGTTATAATTTCCGGATTTTATAAATTAATTAACTTTTTTAAATATAACCATTGTTTTTTAAGAAAGTATATATTCCATCTTTCCTTGGTGCATCACATACATAATCTGCCATATGTTGCAATTTTTCAGAACCATCTATATCTTTAACTGCTATTCCTATTTTTGCATTTTCAAGCATTTCCAAGTCATTCTCCTGATCTCCAAATGCCATATAATCATCTTCATTAAATCCATAGTATTTCATCAATTCACAAATGCCTGTTTGTTTAGATATTCCCTTTGCCATAACATCATAGCAAACTGTAGGACATGGCACAATTCGCGCTGAAATATCTTTTTCCAGTTCAGAAAAATCGTAACCCATAGGAGCGAATATATTAATTTTCACAATCTCCTCACCTTTCCATTCTATATATGGTGGGATTTCTTCCTTATAATATTTTTTCCCCTCAACCAGACAATCAGTAATTTCAGTAGCCAGATAAGGGCCCTCAACTGTGTCAAATATCAAAGACATATTCTTGTTATTACAATACTCTAATATTTTTTCTACATCTTCTCTCAAAAAGGGAAAATCCTTTATGCATCGCAACGTGTTGTCATATATCGCAGCACCGTTATTCAAAACATATGCATCAAAAACAGATATATCTAAATCCTTTATACCACGTATACTGTTAATATCTCTTCCTGTAGCCAGTGCAACCTTATACCCGTTTTTTCTCAATTCCTCTATTGCTTTAATAGAAGAAGCCGGTATTTTTTTCTCTACGCAATCAATTAGCGTTCCATCCACATCAAAGAAAACTGCTTTCATTTCCACCTCCTAAATTCCTTGCTGGTCTGCCTCCGTTTCCCTACACATTTCAAATTTAAGAACCTGTTGTTTTCCTGTAGATATGGCAGTTTCAACTAACTCATCAAAATTTATGTCCATATCACGCATCATAACATTTTCAATCAGCATTCCTAAATTAGTACCACTTATTATTTTAATATTTTTACTACTCGTAGCAGCAAGTTCTGCTGAAATTTTAAATGGCGAGCCACCTACAATATCAGTAAAAAATATAATATTTTTACATTCTTCTAATTTGTCTAAAGCCTCTGTTAACTTTGTCTTCAACTCTTCTGTTGAATAAGTATCCGGGAAATCTACTGCTTCCAGATTTTTCTGTTGTCCTGCAACCAGTTTCACTGCACTGGCAATTCCCGTAGCGAAATTGCTATGTCCTGTTATAATAATTCCTACCATTTATATATCCTGCCTATTAATTATTTATAAAACTCTTAATTTCTTAATTGTGTGAACGTAGTCACCCTTTCCAAAAAGCGAAGATGTTCCAAGAATAAAACCTTTTACACCTTTTTGATTCAATTTTTTTATTTTCTCTTCAGAAATTCCACCATCCACAACTATTTCATAATGATATTTTTTCCTATTTTGAATAAATTCCTCTATTTTTTCGTCAATATATTCTAAATATGATTGACCTGCAAACCCCGGGTTAACGGTCATTATCATTACATAATCTACTATATGTAATATATTTTTTACAGTTTCAAATGATTTTGTAAAGGTCCAAAATACCATTAATACAATATTTTGGACCCTTTAATTTATATCTTGTATTTTCTGTCATTTGGAGTTATCTGGATATACACATCTACTCCTTTTTCTTTCAGCCGTTTCAGACACGCCTCATCCTGATCATCCACGTAAACATGGACTTCATGAAGTATATGCTTACCTTCTGATTTATGCATGTTTCCTATATTGCAATGTTTAATAGGAACTCCGCCATCAACTAACTGTTCAATCACCTGTGGAGTTTTTGCGACAATAAATATCTTTTGTGAAGGAGCAGCCTTTCCAATAATCTCAATGGTCTTTTTTATTGAGAAAAATCTAATCTGAACTCCTATGGCATCTGCAGTCATTTTCATTAATGATTTTGATAACTCATCATTACATGTTTCATCATCAACAACTAAAATTAAATTTGCACCACTTGCCGTAACCCAGACATTTCCAACCTGTCCATGCACCAAACGATTATCAACTCTTGTAAAAACAATGTTTATATCCGACATACCACATTTCCTCCTATAACCATCCTAATAATGACATTAATATTGCAAATGCTATTATTGCTAAAATTAGTACTACTATGCTTACCTTCTTCTTTTTGAAGATATAATATAGTATACCAACAAACAATGCTGGAAGCAAATTAGGGATAACTGAATCGAAGATTGATTGTACTCCAACAGTACCAAACAATTTTAATTTTTCCGGGAACTCAAAAGTTACATAACTTGGAATCATTGCTCCAACTACCATTACACCAAGAATACCTGCACCTTTAGTTAATGCTTTGGCATTTTCTGTTAATTTAGATATTGCTCCACTTCCCAGTTTGTATCCGGCTTTTAGGAAAAATACTCTTGAAACTGCCATTAAAATCCAAAATGCCAGGAAGAATATCGGTCCTAATATTGAATGCTGTTTACACAATGAGGCTGCTATACTTCCGCTAATAGGTAATAATGTAAACCAAAATATTGCATCACCGATACCTGCAAAAGATCCAAAAAGACCGGTTTTCATATTTTTTATTAATTTTCTATCAGCTCTATTTTCTTCCATTGATAGAACTAATCCCATCAGAAAAGATGCGGCATGTTGTTCCGTATTTATAAAGTCAACACCGTACTCATCCAATGCCTTGCTTACTTCTTCACTATCTTTTCCATGTATTTTCTCTAATCCTGGAAGTATGCTCCAGCCGAAACTATTACCCTGCATTTTTTCAAAGGTAAATCCTGTCTGGTAGAACATCGACCTTAAACCCAATTTTTTTAAATCTTTATTGGTAAGTTTATTTGTTGTCTCATTATATTCCTTCGCCATCATCTTCACCTCCTGTTACTACTGATGTTGTTTTTGCCTCTTTGTCTCTCATAAAATCAATCAGTACTAATGCAATTGCAAATAAAGCTACTGGTAAAACATTGTCAGGTTTCATAATGCTCATAATTAAAAATCCGATAATCAGATATGGAACATTTTCTTTTTTCACCATTACCTTTAACAATAGTGCAAGTCCAAGTCCCGGTAAAAGTCCTCCTGCTATTTCAAATCCGTGTGAAACGAATTCAGGGAATGAATTAACAAACTTTGATAATACATTCTGTAATGCATATGTGCTTAAGAATGCAACTACTGCATAAAGTGATGTTAAAATAATTTCAGGTAGGAACACATAAAACTTAAATTTTTTAATGTCATTTTGTTTTATTGCCTGCTCTACTTTTACGTTAAATCCTGAGAACAATGACTGACAAGCGATAACTATCCACTGCATAAGCAATGCGAATGGTAAACTAAGTCCTAAAGCTGTTTCTGCCGATACTCCGCTCTTATAAGCCAAAACAACTGTCATAAGTCCTGCAATCAATGCATTAGGTGGTACTGTTCCACCTACTGTTGTAAGTCCTAAATAGGACAATTCTGCTATTGCTCCGGTTTCCAAACCAAGTTTCCAATCTCCCAATACAAGCCCTGTCACAAAACAGACGATAATAGGATGGAATACAAAGAAGCATTCCCATCTGGCATCCCACGCAAATGCAAATACAATCAGTGCCAGAATCAGTCCCTGTAACAATGTAACACTCATAATTACACCTCCTTATTATTATTAATTTAAAAAGTTACTGTAGTTTTTGATAAGCCAATAGGTTCATCCGGATTATATCCCCTTGCCAAAGATAAGAGACATGCAAATAATTGTGAAAACACAACCATTCCGAACACTCCTGCAACGCCTTCCGCTTCTTTCGGCAAAAGAACCGCTTCGTTAGCCATTGTAATATATTTTTCATTATTTGTAACAACTAATGTACTAACAGAAAAATCCTTTTTTATTTTCTCAACAAGTTTTATTGTACTATCATTTGTTTTTTCGTCAGTCAAAAAGAATATTACAGGTATAAATCTGTTTGTAGTTGCTATTGGTCCATGTGGATAATCACAGGATGAATATGCCTTTGCGTTTGTATAACTTGCTTCCATTATTTTAAGTTCAGTTTCATTAGCAACTGCATAACTAAATCCTCTTCCCAGTAATAAAATATCCTGAACATTTCTAAACAAAGGAACGCTTTTCTTTACCTGTTCTTCTATATTCTTACACAAACTTTGTTCTATAATATCCGGTGCTTTTTTTATCTGTTCCAACACTTTTTCATCGTGTGAAAGCACTGCTGCAAATAATAGTGTTATTACCATTTGAGACATATACGACTTAGCTGCCGTGAAACTTGTCTCTTTTCCGCATTCACAATTAATATAATAATTTCCCACATTTCTCATAAGACATTCGTGTTCATTGGTTACTGATACTGCAATGCCTCCCTGATTCTGGCATTTTTCCAGTACAGTATAAACGTCCTTTGCCTCACCACATTGAGATACTCCGATTGTCAAAACATCTGACAAATCTAATTTTCCATCCAACAATGTTATTATTGAAGGGTAAGCCATCGATGTTAATTTATCGGTATAAATCTCAAACGCATATTTTCCCACTAATAATGCATGCTCACTTGAACCTCTTCCTACTAAAAGAACCTTACTGATGTTCCTATTATCTACCTCTTTACATATATTTTCTATTATAGGCAGATTCACATCAATTACATGTCTTATTATTTCCGGTTGTTCATGAACTTCTCTCCACATATTAGATTTACTTACATCGTACTCGTACATTTATTATTTCTCCTTTCTTATTTTGTAACTTTGTAATGACAATGTTATATTATAATATTTTTATTGAAATGTCAACCTTTTTTTGCTAATATTTTATTAAGAGCATATATAGTCATAGCTCTATTTACTAAAGGAGATTTTTATTATGGATTATATTACAATTAACAAGTACTCTCTGGTTCCTCTATATTCACAATTGAAAGAATCAATAAAAGAGGCAATTCAAAATGGTATCCTAAAACCAGGAGATAAACTTCCAACAGAACATGAAATATGTAACCATTTTAATCTGTCAAGAACCGTTACAAGACAGGCATTTTATGAATTAATGAGTGAAGGGTACATTGTCCGTTACAAGAGCCGCGGAACATTTGTTAACCAACAAAGTAAAGAGAATGTATTTTTTAAGGAAATTATTAGTTTTAATGATGAAATGAAAATGTATGGTTTTGAACCCAAGACGGAACTTATTTCTATTGAGAAATTTATTTGCAATGACTACATTGCTGAGAAATCAGAATTTAACGTTGGAGATGAATTAATTAGAATTCAACGATTAAGATACAGAAACGATGATCCTATTGTTTTTGTTGATGGATATTACCGGGCTTCTGATATTCCCGAAATCGAAAAACATGATTTAGAAAAAGAATCTATGTTTTACATTTTAGAAAAATATTATAACATAAAAGTCATGCATACAAAAAAAAGATTTATGGCACGAATAGTTGAAGACAAATATGCCAATTATTTGTCCATAAAGAAAAAGTCTGCTGTTCAGTATGTAGAAAGTAAAGAATATAATCAACAGGACGAATTTGTTTCTTTTGATATTTCTATTTATGTGGGGGAAAAAAATATATTTGAGACAGAAATTAACAATCTTCCCAAAACTCTCCAATAGCACACAACTTATTATTTTTAAATTATCCAATACCACCGGCTTAGCCGGTGGCTTACATTTCTTATACGACAAAAAAACCCTTGTTTAAAGGAATCCCTTTAAACAAAGGTTTTTTAATAACAGGGGTGGTAGGAATCGAACCCACCTCTGGAGTTTTGGAGACTCTTATTCTACCGATGAACTACACCCCTATCTGCAATTTTGCACAAGGATATTTATACCATAATTGCGTAGAGATGTCAAACAAATATTGAAAATAAAATAGTTTTTTCATATTTTTTGTTCTTTAATTTCTTTTTTATGATTATGACCGGTCTTAATTTTTTTGAAAATAAAACTTATTTTATTGATACAAAATTAACAAATTCGCTGTATAATTTGTTATAGTGTAAAAAACGTGAAGCACGTAACAACCCCTGTAATAAAAGTTCAGTTGTTTCACATTATAAAATTTTTTTTAAAAAGGATTGGTATTTATATGAAAAAAGGATTAATTTTGGAAGGCGGTGCCATGCGTGGAATGTATACTGCCGGAGTACTTGATATATTTATGGAAAATGATATTACTGTTGACGGTGCCATTGGCGTTTCTGCCGGGGCTGCCTTTGGTTGCAATCTTAAGTCAAAACAGATTGGCAGAACAATACGATACAATACCAAATATTGTCGTGATCCCAGATATGTTGGGCTTCGCTCTTTAATTAAGACCGGTGATATTTACGGTGCTGATTTTTGTTATAATCAGATTCCTAACCGCCTTGATATTTTTGACGTGGAAACTTATCAGAAGAATCCAATGGATTTCTACGTTGTAACTACAGATGTTGAAACCGGAAAACCTATTTATCATCTTTGTCCTAACGGCGATGCAACGGACATTAAATGGTTTAGGGCTTCTGCTTCAATGCCAATGGTTTCAAATATTGTAGAAATCGACGGTTTTAAAATGCTTGACGGTGGAATTTCAGATTCAATTCCAATTCACAAGTTTATGGAAATGGGCTACGAGAAAAATGTTGTCATTCTTACCCAGCATGACGGCTACAGAAAAAAGAAAAATTCAATGCTTCCGTTAATCAGATTAAAGTTGGGCAAGAAATATCCTAATCTTGTACATGACTTGGAAGTCCGCCATATTATGTACAACAAAACATTAGATGACCTAAAAGAACTTGAACGCAAAGGACTTGTCTACATTATCAGACCTGAGAATCCTGTTACAATCGGGCGCACCGAAAGAGATCCTGAAAAACTGCAGGCTCTATATGACATTGGTCGCAAAGAAGGGCTGAAACATATTAGAAATGTGAAAAATTTCCTCGGAGAATAAATTAAATTAAAAGCATACCTGATAGCTATAAATTGTACCGACCCCAAAAAGTTAGACCTAAAAATCTAACGATTGGAGGCCGGTATTTTTATGGCTAGGTCGAAGCAAAAACGAATAAAAGAAAAGTTAAGATGGATGAGTCCTGTTCCATACAGGCTCCATCTCCTTACTGCATAAAAGAAAAACGAGACGACCGAAGTCGTCTCGTAAAAAGTCTAACTTTTGGGATCACCTCACATTAGTGGATAGCCTTTTTCTTTTATAATAATTTTACATTTTACTTTGTAAGTTTCATTTTCTTCTTAGCACTCCATGGACCATACTTCTTGTTTCCATTGATTACTGTGAATGCTCTTGCCTGTACATAGTACTTCTTGTTCTTCTTAAGTTTCTTAAATGTAAGCTTATTACGTTTGAATACCTTTGTAATAGTCTTCTTCGCCTTAAACTTCTTAGTTGTTGAAACTCTTACTTCATAGCCCTTGGCACCTGCAACCTTCTTTAATGAAATCTTTGCTTTAGTTGTTCTCTTCTTCTTTGTTGCCTTTGTCACTTTAGTTTTTCCAAGTTTTACATTAGCCTTGTCTTCGTTGCCACCATTGTTGAGTACTGTTGTAGTCTCATTAGCTACAGGCTCTGTCTTGACTGTTGTTTCGCCTGGTTTTACGTTTGTCTTTGTAGTTGTTTCATCCGGCTTAACACCAGCCTTTGTAGTTGTTTCATCCGGCTTAACACCAGCCTTTGTAGTTGTTTCACTTGGCTTAGCTGTTGTAGGCACCTGTGTTGTTGGTGCAGGCTTTGCTGTTGTTGGTGGTGTAGGTGTTGTTGTTGGCTGATTATCTACTACAACTTCTTTTGTTACACCCTTTGATTCAATTCCATTTAATCTTGATGTTACCTTAACAATATGTGTTCCGGCATCAATATTGTTGTATGTATATGTTCCGGCTGAAGCTAAGTTCATATCCTTAACCTTGCCATCAATGTAAACCCAATATGTCTGTCCGTTATCTGCACCTGTCCATGTTACTGTAACAGTATTATAAGTTGGGCTTTCTACAACTAATCCTTCAGGTTCAACAGGCATATAAATGTCTGTTCCCATAATTGCTACTTCTGAAATCTGATATCCCCAACTGTAACTACCATCGTTAAGTTTAACTCTTACATATCTTACTGTATCGTAATTATATGTTGAAGGGTCAATCTTATTTTCCATAACATCTTTGTACTTAGCATCCTTAACGTTAATCATTTCCTGGAAGTTCTGTCCATCCGCTGAGAACTCAACTGTATAAGTCTTAGCATATGTATTGTTTGCCTTAAATGCTATTAAAAATTCTTCAATATTAGAAATTGGATAATTTTCTCCAAGGTCCATATTGATTGTTGCCGTCTGTGCTCCATGTTCTGTGTGAACACAAACACCGTTGTTATCTGATACGATACCATCTGTTAATGATGATACATCCTGGTTTCCTTCACCTTCGTATACCTTGTCAACAGTTACCTTTGCTCCCTTTGAAATATTTCTTACAGTGTTAATGTAATCCTTTAATGAACCGTCATCTACTTTAACTTCCTTTGAGATGCCCTTAGATGTTAACTTGTTGTAATATGAAACTACCTTAACTGTATATGTTCCTGCATCTAAGTTATCAATTGTATATGTTCCTGCAGTTACTCTGTCACCTACAAGGTTGTTGTTTAAGTATACCATATACTTGTAATCATCCTGATTTTCACCGGCTTTAATTGTATATGTAATCTGGCAATACTTATCAGATTTTACTGTTACTTCTGCAGGATCATCACAGTACTGTAATTCTGCCTTCTTAGCATTCTTGTCTGTACTTAATGCTGCAATTTCTCTTACCTGAACCCCCCATGTGTATGCTTCAGGATAATAGAATCTAATGTATCTTACTGCACCTGTTACTCCTGTCATATCCTGAGTATCTACACAATTCTTGTTTTCGCAGGCATCCTTTACAGAATCTCCTGTTACTTTTTTAACTGTTTCAAAATCAACTCCGTTAGTTGAGTACTGGATTTCGTAACCGTTAACTGGAGTATCTCCTCCATTGTTTTCTTTGTATTTTACAACTAACTTATCAATAGTTGCGCTGTCATAAGCATCTCCTAAATCAATTGTATAACTTGTTCCTGTTGTGGCAAATGCTGTAGCAATATGTTTGCCTTCAAAGTTACCATCTGTAAGGTCGCTTTCGCTACCGCCTTCACCATCCTGCTTATTAGGAAGTGCTACAACATTCTTACCTAATCCAATGTTAAATTGTCCGTCTGCAACCATTTCTTCTACAGTTATAGGTAAAACTGTCACTTCACATGTTGCCTCAAACTTACCTATCTTAGCTGTAATAGTTGTTGTTCCCTCTGACTTAGCTGTTACTGTTCCTGCATCATTAACTGTTGCAATCTTTTCATCCTTTGATGTCCATGTAACTGTTGTGTCATCTGTTGTGTTGCTTGGATTAATTGTAAGCTTCAATGTTTCTGAATTCTTATTCTTAATTTCAAGATTCTGTGGAGCAATTTCAATTGATGTAATATGTACAGGATCTGTTACTGTAATCTTACATGTTGCTTTCTGTCCGTTTGCAGCTTTTGCTGTAATTGTAGCTGTTCCCTTTGAAACACCTTCAACTAAACCGTTAGCATCTACCTTGGCAACACCTGCATTATCACTGCTAAATGTAACTGACTGGTCTGTTATTGCTGAAAGCTGTAACTTGTTTCCAATTGCTACTGTTGCTTCTGTCTTATTTAATGAAATTGTTCCTTCAATAATAATATCTGACTGAACAGGATCTGATAATAACATTCCCTTTCTATATGTTACAGCCTTAATTGTTACTGATTTGTCTACTGTAATTGGTCCTTCATAAGTAGCTAAATCTTCTGTTGGAGTTGCTCCATCAGTTGTGTACTTAATTTCAGCACCCTTTACTGCTGTTGACATTGTTACTGTCTGTGTTCCCTTATAAGTTCCACTTACAGGTGTAATTGTTGGTGCCTTAGCCTGTACTGCACCAAATACCTGCATTTCATAAATTGAGTAACCATACTGAGTTCCTCTTGAAACACCCTGCATCTTTACGTATCTTGCCTTTGTTGCCGCAAAACATGATGTGATTTCTCCAACCATACCGTTTTCCTTAGCAACTGTTGTCCATTCTTTTCCGTCTGTAGATACCTGAATTTCGTATTTTGCCGCATAAGCTGCTTCCCAGTTAATTGTAACTGCGTTAACTGCCTGTACTGAACCAAGATCTACCTGAATCCATTCATCATCTGCTTCATTATCAGCCTGCCATCTTGTGTCTGTTGTACCATCCAAAGTCATATCGGCTGTATTTGCACCCTTTGATGAAGATGCTGTTGCTTTCTTCTTAAGTCCTAAATTATCACTACTGCTTACTGTATCTCCGGCAATTTCAAATACTGTTGCTGAATATGCTGAATCAAGATATCCATCCTTAACTGCAACTGCCTTTAATGTAGTGTTGCTTGAAATCAAAATCTTTCCTGTGTATTCTTTTGATTCTGTTGTTGGAATTGTACCATCTGTTGTGTAGTAAATCTTAGCATCTACATCTGAGCATGATAATTCAACTAACTGTGTATCATCAAATGTTACTTTTCCTGTTATATCTTCTGTAACTTTTCCTGTTGCTAAAGCTTTAGCCTTAACTGTAGGTGTTGCTGTCTGAGTTAATTCAAACTGTTTTTCTGTGTCAATGTTAAAGTTTACAAATGCCTTTGCACCAATGTTAGCTTTACCAATCTGTTTTCCAAACTTATCTTTAATTGCTACTGTCTGTGTCTTGTTTGTAGCATTCCAAACTTCTGCTGTGTATACTGTCTTGCCGTTTGTATCCTTACGATATACAGAACCTGTAATGTTGCCTGTTACCATGTAGTCATTTGTTCTGTAGCCTAACTGATCCATTGCTGAAATAAACCATAATGTATTAGCTCTATCTTCAACCTGTACATTTGTTACGTTAGCTTTAAACTTGTCATATGCACTCTGTGCATTAGTCTGTGAAAGGAATGGCCATGTAATATGCTGCCATCCGTTATCAGGTGTTACATACTTGTCCGGATTGTGCCATGAATCATCTGCACTAACTCCGTTTGCCAAATCCTGATCAAATAATATCTTTTCTATGTTTATTGCATAATTAGTATCATCTACTAATCCCTGATATATCTTGGCACATTTTTCCTGATTCATACCATAGTTTGTAAGGTATTCAGAAATAGGTAACCACTGGATACCATATACATAAACAGGCTGTCCACCAAAATATGTTCCATATCCCATTGAAGCGCCATAAATCTGACCTGTTCCCTGGAACGGATAATCATAAGCCTGATCTGCTGCTCTGTCAGGATGATCACCTAACCAGTTAGTTTCATCATAGTCGAACCAGTACTGCTCAATCGCTTCCATTTCTGTTGTGAAGCCGTAAGCTCCGGCATCAATGTAAGTGCTATTCTGTGATACTTCACCCCAGAGATACATACCTACCCAGCTGAACAATGCTTCTGAAGCTGATTCCTGGTTGTTACCTGAATCGCTGTCTGCATATCCGCCTGCCCATGAGTGTCCTGAATACTGGTCAAATGCTCTAAACTTACAGAACATGTTGCCATCATCTTCAGGTTCCTTAGGATCTGCGTAATCCCTTACAAGAAGTTCAATCATATCTTTGTAATCGTTGTAGAACTGCTTGTCGTATGTAGCAAGTACTGCTGCACCAAACATAAAGTATCCATATGTAAAGTGGTGGTCGCAGATTGCTGCGTTGGCACCAAATGAACTTTCAGGATAATAAAGTGTTCCCCAATCCTTATTGTAGATTAAGTAACAGTCATCATCTTCACCGTCATATGTGAACCAGTCAACCATAATGCTCTTTAATTTCTTTAATAATTTTTCTCTAATTTCTGTTTCACCTAACTGGTCAGCCATAAGTGCGCTGATTGCAAGTGGGTGAACATTCTTACCTTCCCAGTAAGCATCAGCAACAGGTGCTGTGTTAATCTTAGATGCCACTACCTGATTAAGGTATTCAACCATTTCAGTTGTATTAAACATGCTGCTGTCAGGCTTTGTAAATGTTGGAAGTAAACCTGAGAACTGCTGTGTTGTCTTGTATTCATTAGCCCAGATAGATTTCATGTCACCACGAATTGAGTAATATGTTGCATCCGGGTTATCTGCATCTGATGAATATTTCCACTGATGTGGGAATAAACAATGCATTGTTTCATTTGAGAATCCCTTTCTCATAGTCTTAGTTGTAGCTGTATATGTTGTTACAACCTTATTGTTAGCCTGATCAAATGTGTAGCCAACGTGTGTGTTTGTTACAAATGCGTAACCATGTTTATGATAACGGTCAATGTCACCTTTCTTTGTCATAGCTGCAAGTGACATATAATTTTCATTCTTTGAAGGGAATGTCACCTTAACGTTATATCTTGAACCTGCAACCATTACCTTAAATGTTGTTCCTTCAGGTACGTTCATACAATAATAAGAACCATCGTTTTTAGCCTTAGTATTTTCATCATCCATTGACTTAAAACCAATTTGGTCCGTTGTAATTGTGTCCCCTTCTTTAGCTAAAACACTATTTCCATTGCCATCAAAAAATTCTGTAATTGATGATGAGTTAATGAAAAATGTTGTGTTATCACAGAACTCACTGAAAATGTAAGGTGAACCCTTAACTACAGTTGACTTCATCTGCATTCCACTGTTGTCCATTAAACCTAACTGTACTGAGTAATCACCATAGCTTTCTACTCTGTCATAACCCTTTTTAGAGTTGTATTTTTCAGGTAATACATAGAAGTCAATTCCTGTTTCAGTAGACTGGTCTGTTCCAAGGTCTGTTTCCTTTCTTGTTCCAACCCATCCTGCTGTTGCAAGCAAAACTCCAAGTCCCTTAGTTGAGAACTTAGCCTTTAATGGTGTTGAACAAAGTAAGTTACTAAATGTCTGAACCATTGCTGATGACCACCAGCTGTTTGAATCGATTGGTGTCTTTATAGTTTCTTCATTAACAAATGTTGGTAACTTGTTCTTTTCCTTATACATTTCACCTGAAACATATGAACCCTTGCCGTTCTTATTGTTAATGATCTGTCTTGTTGGAAGTGGTGCAATTGTTTCATTATCCTTACTATCGCCTTCTCTGTATTCGTAAACGCTTAATTCGTTAATTCCTACACCACTACCGCTTTCAACCTTGGTATAGCCTAAGATTCTTACATATCTGACATTCTTTTGATACATGGTAACATCATCAATCATATTAGCGTATCCTCTAAGATTTCTATGAACTGTTGTCCATGTCTTGGCATCACTTGAAACCTGAATGTCATACATCTTTGCCGCATCGCTGTTAAAGTTAACAACAACTCTGCCGATTGTGTATTCCTTCTCAAGATCCACGTAAATCCACTGGTCATCACCCTGATATGATGTAAATGATGACTTTGTGTTTCCATCTACTGCATTCTCAGGTTTTACATTGTTATATGCATCCGGTCTTAAATTGCCATCTTCATCATACATCCACCATTCGTCACGGGTGTTTACTTCCTTAGTTGTATCTCCTGACTTAACAGTGTTGCTTCTTGACTTAACCGGTTTGTTAAGTGCAAGGTTTACTCCATAGTCAACAGGTCTTTCAACCACTCCGTTTGTACCATAAACCTGGAATTCAAACAATGAATATCCATATGCAGGCAATGCTTTTTCTGTCATCAGAATTCTTACATATCTTGCCTGTCTGTCTTCTTTATTTGTAATAACTTTTGTTAAATCTATTGTCTGTTCCTTTTCATCCACTACAGGTGTTGTCTCAGCTGGCTCTGTAGGTGTCTCTGTAGTTGTCTCTTCCTCTGTGAAATCACCTGAAATTGTAACCTCACCACTTGTAATAACTTTACCTTTCGAATCATAAGCCCTTACAATATATTTATGAATTCCTTCCAACAATCTTACATTGTTAATAAGATCAAGTCTTGAATCCTTATCAAAAGTAAATCCGTCAGGTGCTGTTGCAACTTCCTCTTTTCCATTGTTTTCAACGTAAATCTTATATGTTACTGCTCCTGATACCGCATTCCAAGATAAAACTGAGCTAATAGTTCCACTATCATTCTTTTGCTTTTTTCCTATATTTATACCTATAGCTCCCGGCTTAACTGTTTCTTCAGGAGTTTCTTCTGAACCTGAACCGTTACCCTTTGTGTAAACTGTTGTCCAATTCTCTTCATCGTTAGAAAACTGAATCTGATATGACTTAGCATAAGCTGCTTCCCATTTCAGATAAACATGGTCAAGGTCTGCTTTTGCTCCCAAGTCCACATACATCCATTCTATTTTGTTCTTGTAATCACTTTCCCATCTTGTAGATGTGTCACCATCTACTGCATAGTCTTCGTTCTTACCTGAACTTACATATACAGGTCTACCTTCTGATATGCAATATGGTGTATTATCAGCCGCTGATATGTTTACAAGTTGTCCTTGAGGACATATGGTGACTACCATAGCCGTAACCAAAGTTAAAGACAATGCTTTTTTCATATTTTTTAGCATAATATTCCTCCATTCCCTAATATTATACTTAATATTATAAATTGCCTTTTTTTTATCTCAATGTTAAAAAAAGTTTTAGTTTCTTTTCAGCAAAATGCCTAATTCATTATACAAATTTAACATTAAAATCTGATTTTAAAGTTATATTTTTACTGTTGTTTTGTTAACTTTGCCCTAATAAGATAAAATTAGTAAAATTGTTTTTATTAGTTAATATAAATATTCATTTTTATTGTTGTTTATACAAAAAATCACTATTGTAACAAATTCGATTTTTCTGTATTGTTTTGTCTTTTTGTGATTTTTAATATATTGAATTTCATTTTTTTTATTAACAAAAAAAGAAGCTACGGAATAGTACCTCTTACTAGTACTAATCCATAGCCTCTGTTTACTTAATTATGATTACCTTCTGTAATCTTATTTTTTTAATCTAATCTTAGTTGCCTTTGACCACTGGCTTGCAACTGTCTTTCCGTTAACTTTCTTGTAAACTTTAACTCTTACATAGAGTTTCTTCTTACCTTTAAGTTTCTTAGATTTAACTGTAAATACTGCCTTCTTAGATGTCTTCTTAGCAACAACTTTCTTGAAGTTCTTTGTTGTTGAAATCTGTACAGCGTATTTGCTTGCTCCTGCTACTTTCTTAACTGAAAGTTTAACCTTGTTAGAAGATAACTTCTTAGCTGTTGCCTTAACTGTTGTTTTCTTAACTGTTGTCTTCTTAACTGTTGCTGGAACTGCTGTTGTACTAATAGCCTTAGTTGTTGGTGCTACTGTTGTAGGTGCTACTGTAGGCTTAGCTGTTGGTGCTACTGTAGGCTTAGCTGTTGGTGTCTCTGTAGGCTTAGCTGTTGGTGTCTCTGTAGGCTTAGCTGTTGGTGCTACTGTTGTAGGTGCTACTGTTGTAGGTGCCACTGTTGTAGGTGCTACTGTTGTAGGTGCTACTGTTGTTGGTGCCACTGTTGTAGGTGCTACTGTTGTTGGTGCTACTGTTGTTGGTGCTACTGTAGGCTTAGCTGGTGTTGTTGTTTCATCATCTTTCTTAGAATTATCAACACCGTTCTTGTTGTATACATATAATGTAGCCTTAACTGTTCCAGCTCCATTTGTAATTACGACATCACTGTACATATCTGTAAAGTTTGATAACTTGAACCAAATTCCGGCTCCAGCAACTTTAATATCTGCTGCTTTTCCATTTACTGTTATTGTTCCAAAATCAGCATCTGCGAATGATACATATAATCCTAATGTATCATCAGCTTTCTGAATATTAACGATTTCATTAATTGCTCCATCCTTGATTGCCTTATATGTATCATTGTATGTAGCATCTGCTGAGCTAATAAAGTCTTCTGCTGACCAATCTTTTTCTGCTGCTGTAGGTACTGTTGGTACTACAGGAGCTGGTGTTGTTGTTTCGTCCTGCTTAGCCGGTGTTGTTGTTTCATCCTGCTTAGCCGGTGTTGTTGTTTCATCCTGCTTAGCCGGTGTTGTTGTTTCAACTGTTCCAGGTTCTACAACTGGTGTAGTTGTTTCAACTTCAGCTACTTCTGTTCCGTATACACCCATTTCCCAAAGAGAATATCCATAATTAAGAGCATTCTTAACGCATTCAATTCTTACATATCTTGCTTCAACTGCTTCATCTAATGGCACTTCTATTGTTTCTGCTTTATCTGCTGTCATAGTTTTTACTGTGTCATATGCTTTACCATCTTTTGAAACCTGAATGTTATATTCTGTTGCATATGCACCTTCCCACTTGAAAGCAACACTTGAAACTTTATATGTCTTACCCAAATCTACTCCAAGTGTCACGCCACTCTCATATGATGCTGCTGCATATCTTGAACCTAAATTTCCGTCAAAAGCTTCTTCTGGCTGGTAGCCTGTTTCCTGCACAGAATTTGAAAATGCTGTCTTTCCTTTGGCAATGTTTTCATCACCAGTTAATAAAGCTTCAACTCTTTCCTTTTCAATCTGTTCTTCTGACTTTTCTGTTTTCTCTAATTTAAGGTTTGAAATTGAAACATCATATGTTCCAACTTCATCATCACTAAATGAACCAAAAGCAACAATAATATTTACCTTATCATTATTTGCTGCAAATGTCTGCTCAATATGTCCTACTGTTGTATCGTATTCCTTTTCAACATATTCTCCACCTGAAAGTGTCTGGACTAAAATTTTTTTAGCTGGTGTAGAACTTACATCTAATGATACCTTATATGCCTGTCCTGCTTCAACTGTTACATCTTTAACCATGGCTTGTCCTTGCCATTTGCTATCTCCGCCCCATGAACGGTCTGTCTCGAAGCCTTTGTATTCTACTCCGCGTACTTCTTCTGTGGAAGTATTTTTAATTGTCGCTTTTTTTAATCCGTCAGTTAATTCTGACCACTCTAAGGCTTCTGCTGCATTTGCTGTCTGTGGCTGAACTGTAATACCTGCGATAACCATTGCAATAGCACTTACAATAGCCACTAGTTTCTTGAAACTTTTACTCATATTAAAGTCTCCTTTCCCCTTTTAGTTTCTTACTTTTGTTTAAAGATTTCTCTTCTTTAAAAGAATAATTGCATTTTATCACAATCTCTTATGCGATTCAATAATCTGAAACGTTTAAAAGTGTTTTTATTTGTGCATTTTTGACAATCTATATATGTGACTTGTTCCTTTTTTATAACATTCCTTTTACATATGATACATTTTCAATCTCAAAAAATATATATTTCCCACAATATTCTTTAGTTTTTTACTTATTTATCATTTTTGACACTATTTAACCATTGTTTATTTTAAAAACCGTTTTTATTATTTTTCTATATATAAAAGAAAAAAGAGCCTATTTAAAGCTCTTTCTTCATAAAAATATTTTTATTACTTATTTTACTTTTTAATTACCAGTTTAGGAGTTCTGTCTTCGTTGAATATTCCCCAATGTTTTTCTGCTTCATTAGGTCTGTTTCCACCTTTCCAAGGCTCGTCAAAAGCTTCAAACATATAAGAAATAATCTGTTCCCTGTCACTCCATTCCCAGAATTCTTCATAATATCTCTTCTGGTTTTCCTCATTAGCCTGCCCCTCTTTCATCTGCTTAAAATCAGCACAATCAGTAGCCCAACCTACTTCTGAGAATACTATAGGCTTGCCAGGATACCACTCCTTAACTTTTTTGTACCATGTCTTATTTACTTCCAAAGCTTCTTCCACTGTATTTCCATTCCACAATGGATATGAATGAATGCTAATAATGTCCAGTTCATCTGCAAGCTCTTTTAGATGTTCCCATTCATAAACCCCTTCATTGAAGGTTACCTGTTTACCTGTTTCTTTTCTGAGTTTTTTTGCAAAACTTATAAGTCTTTCAACAGGTACATTATTTTCACCCCAATCAGGTGTGTTTTCATTTCCAACTGAAACTGCATTAATTACATCACTATTTTCATTTGATATTCTGATTAATTCATCAATATTTCTATCATTACGTTCTGCACGCTGCTTCAATTCTTCTTCTGAATAATTAGTCTTGTTCCATGGACATCCCGGATTGTTAACTTCTGATATTAATCCAGGTCCTAACATTAATTGCATATCAAAACCACAATCTCTTATAACCTTGCATGTTTCCTCTGCATATCTTATAGGATCATACATTCTTAAATATTTGAAACCTAATTCATTTAATAATGTCAAATCTTCTTTAATCTGTTCATAAGTTGGATATGTAGCATTTTTTGGGCTTTGTCCATTTCTATACCCGGAATAACAGATTGCCCTTCCCCATTCAAACATATTTTACCTCTTTCTTTTGTTTGCAAAACTTTATTTTATAATCTAAGGGAGAAAACCTCCCACAGACATTTGTTAATCAAGTATAGCTACTATATTTACAGTATCGTTTAACTTCATTACATCCTCTTTTAATACAGTATCGCAATCGCCATATTTATTACCGTCAATATAAATTTCCTTAACGCTATACTGTCCTACATCAAGTGCCTTGTCATTTTTGTATGTAACTGTAATGTTTTTACCGTTAAACATACATGTTGCTGAAGCTTTACCATTTTCAAACTGTTCTTTTAAAAGCTGTGGTTTTAATTTAAGGGCACCATATTCACCTTTTACACCGTACATTTCATTAAGAACTGTAAGAAGCATCCAGCTTGCCGCACCTGTAAGGTAATGGTACATTCCACGGCCTCTCTGACTTACATATTCAGGGATTCCCGGATAAATACCACTCTTTGAATAGTTATCGCAATGTTTAAATAAGCTGTTTATAACCTTATATCCTTCTTTTGCATAACCTCTATGATAAAGTGAGTTAGCATACATAGTTGCCATATGTGAGAACACTGCTCCGTTCTCCTTGTGGCCAAAAGCAAAACCAAATAATCTTCCAAGGTCTGTTTTTACTTCCTTAAAATCTGTATTTAATCTGTATCCGCCAATGGCTTCATCATAAAGATACTTATCCGCTGATTTTGCAATTGCTACAACCTGTTCGTCTGTTGCCACGTCAGCCATTACTGTAAATACCTGACCTGTCAACATCATTCTGATACCTGTAGGGAAATCTCCCTCAACAGCATTCCCACTATTATCATAGTAACCGTTAAACCAACCATCTCCATCTTTGTCTGTTGTCCATTCAGTAGTTCTGATATGTTCTCCAATCCAGTCACCCATACTGTCAAGAATACTGCAAAGTTCATCACATCTTACGTTAACTTTTTCACCACTGATTGTATGTTTTACTGTTTCGCAATATGCGTCAAGTACCTGTTTCTTTTCATCTATTCTGTCAAATACTGTTTTGTCTACATTTAATAATATAAGTAATTCTTTTGCAAGAAGTACTGTTTCATTGCCTGTCTTTTCTGCATAAGCCTTAATGTCTTTTGCAAGATTCTTAAGGTTTCCGCCATACAAAGCTGTAAATGCAACACTTTCGCCACGCTTAGCTGCCATGTCAAGTCCGTCATTCCAGTCAGCACCACGAAGTCTTATATGATTATGTTCACCAACATCATAGAATGCTGTCAAATGCTGAATTAACATATGTTCAAGAACTGTTCCTGCATATACTTCATTATTTTCTGCAAGCTGTTTGTTGCCCTGTTCGTCGTTCCAAATCATATCTTTTTCTTCGCCACGGCAAACCTGCGGATCTTTAAAATACGAGTTTTCTTCAACTAAAAATTCAACATCACCTGTCTGCTGCATATACAATTCTGTTGTAAGATATGGCCAAGCACCATGGTCCATCCAAACTCTTGTAATATTATTTCTGTCCGCAATAAATTCTCCCTGCTTAGAACCGATAATTGTGGCATTTGTTCCATCAAATCTTACTCCGCCAAAGTTATCAATAAGCATCTGTCTAACCTGCTTTGGTTCCATAATAAGAAGTGCAAGACAATCCTGCCAAAGGTCTCTCCATCCACGACCGCCTTTTCCGTAATCATGATGTGGGAGGAATGAACATCCGTAAATTCTTCTAAGCATTGGCTGGAAGTTAACCCAATGCATCCAGTTATCAAAATTCTTGTCTGCTGAATTATAACTTACGTTAATCTTATCCTGCCAGTAATTCTTTGTTTCTTCTAAATATTTATCAAAAACATCTACGTCAATATATTTATTTCCAATACTTTCAAGCTCTTCCTTAGAAGTACCATATTCTAAAGCTATAACATAACTTCTTGATTCTCCCGGCTTTAATTCACAATCATTAAAACGGATAGCTGCAACTGTTTCGTAACCGTCTACTTCCTGTCCCTCTGTATATGGAAGTGGCTTATTCTTTGCAACATAATATGGGTTTTCAAAATTTCCGCCCTCACCAATAAACTCCTCTGTTACCGGACAAAAGCTAACCGGTGATTCCATTTTTCCATTAACCATTTCCTTTGCAAGTGCGCCATAAAAAACAGTGTTCTTGTTATGTCCTCTTTCATCAAATGTAAGAGTCGGATAAATCATAATACCGTCTTTAATAGTAAACGTTCTGTGAAGTAATGATGTTACATGCCTGTGGTCTCTAATATTTGATGCAGAACGTGCATACATTGGAATTGCAACTGTTGATGTAATCCTCTGTGTTGTATCAGCAGTATTTGTGATTGTTACTTTTGTTAGCTCAACCTTGTCCTGTGTATATGGTACAAAAGTAGTTAATTCTGCTTTTAATCCCATTTCATCGGTCTGTCTTTCAACCTTATGCCACATAATACCTGCTGTAAGCTTTACCTGCTCCTTGTCATCATCAAAAAGCTTAGCCTGCTGCTTAGCAGAACGTCCTGTGGCTGACCAGGCACCTTTTCCATCAACATAAACCCAAAAATTTCTTGTTGACTTGTTATTATGTAAGTTTTCACTGCTAACCGGTTCCAATAAAAATGTATTCTGGTCCAGCTTAATGTCTCCACCTAAGTCAGGTGTAATAGCACTCATCATTCCTGCTTCATTAGCCAATGGAAAATACATATAACTTGTAAGATCCGGATTGTCTAATGTAAATGTTCCCCTCTTATCTAAGTACTTTAATTCACTCATTTAATTCTCCTAACTTTCCTTTTACTAAATTTAAGTTAAACCTCTGCTTTAATACAATAATAGCAGATAATATATTCAGTTACAATAAGGAATTGAAACGTTTCAGGTATTTTATTTTCAGAAGAAAAGCCCTGACTACATAGTAGCCGGGGCTTTTCTTGAAACTGTTTTTAAAAGTTTCCTTTAAAGTTGCAATTTTTATTTAAAATAAACTGTAATATTATTTATTTTACCATCTCTAACTGCTTCGGCCATTTCTCCAACAATCTTGTTTTCTGTTGAAACTGTTTCTCCATTAATTTCAACTCTGTCTACAACTGCTGCGTCGTCGCCAAATGTATTCTTGCCTGTTTCATTTACATAAGTAATGTCACAAGATGAAAGTAATCTGAATGTTACCTTTCCTTCATCAAATAACCAGTTTGAAAGCTTTGGTGTAAAGTTAAGAACAAGCTTGCCATCTTCATATGTAAATACTTTTCCCCCCATAAACATTTCAATCCAGATTGAAAGCATTTCTGTTGTTGAACCTGAAAGTCTTGCAACAAATCCTCTACCATGAATGTCTGGATTTGGATTTACGCTTGAAGCTATAAATGACGAATTTTCAAGTGTACTTCTTCCATACATATTTGGATCAAGGAATGGAATAAGTGCTCTTGTAATTGTATCATAGAATTCAGGGCAAATTCCTGCTCTAATCATTGAGAGAATGTACTTATATTCCATATGAAGGAATACGTTTTCTCTTTCCTGCCATCCAGGTGTAAATGCTCTACAACGTCCTGCTTCCATTGAACATCCTTCAATAGATGCTGATGTTTTGTACATTGCTAATTTTTCATCATAAAGACCTGTCTTCTTAACATTATTGTACATTTCTCTAGCTGTTTCTTCATTTACATTTCCCATCATTCTTGCAGGTCCTTCAAGGAAATATGGAAGAGCAACTGTCTTAAATTCTTTTACAACTGCTTTCTGTAATCCATAATGGCTCATTACAGGATTTCCATTTTCATCAACTACAGGTTCGAAATCAACTGCTTCATGTGTAAAGTATGTTGGAACAAGACCATTTCCCATTTCAACAGCCTTTTCGATACCCTTATCAATCTTAGCTGCAAAAGCGCTGAATACTTCATTGATATAGTCTTTTGAAACTTCTGTTTCTTCACCGCTTAAGTATAACTTAACGCTTTCTCTGTATTTTTCTCTGATAGTAGCAACTTTATCCCAGTATTCAAAGTCTGAAACCTGTCCGTTGTTGTACTTGTCTAAAACTGCCTTAACATCATCTAAGTATTTTGCAATTTCAGCAGGCATAACAACTGTTTCGCTACCATTAAAGTTATCAGTAATAAACTTAATTAATCTCTTTAATTCAAATGTTTCAGGTGTACCTGAACCAAATAATCCAGGAAGTCCGTTCATGGCATCATTCCATCCCGGCTTTCCACCTTCCATTTCAACACCCATACCATCCACATCTAACTGTGCAAATTTGCTAAGTGCCAATGTAATCATTTTAACTGCAAGAGTTGTGTTATAAATCTTTTCATCAGGAGTCTTTAACCAGTTAGTCGCCCACTTGTTAAATCCTGGTCTTGCAAGTTTAGCTTCATCTTCAACTTCCATACCATACTGACGAACAGCACCCTTCTTGTTGATTACATATTTTTCTGATCTAGGAACAACATAAGCTACGCTATCATAGAACTTGTATGTATTATCCTTAAATACTAATTCATCTAATTTGTCTGGGAAAATAGATAAGTAGTTATCTACTAAATCCATGTTGTAATCCCAGTGGTCACTCCAGTAGCCTTCAGCAAAACCTGCTTCAATGTTCTGGTCGCAATCATTAAGAATGTTTGCGATAAAGTCACCATCATCTACTTTTAATTCTAACTGAAGTTTTGCAATAGTATTAGAAATCTGTCCCGGTGTAAATTTACCTGCAACAATGTTCTGAATTGCTGTAGCATCACCTGAAATGCTATCAGCTACATATGCCTTAACTTCATCTTCTTTTCCTTCTTTTATATTGAAAAGACTTGGACGAACCTCTAATGGATTGTATCCGTCAGCCTGAATTAAGCTAAAGAATGTTTTAACATTAAATTCTCCAACGTCCTTATTAAAGAATACGTCATTTCTTCTGTTCTGTGAAACATCACGGAAGTTACCATTACCCTGTGAGTAATATTCAGCGGCAATTGAGAAGAAGTTGTAATCTCTTTCAGGATCACCGTGTTTACGGCTAAATAAATGTATAATAGACTTGTTTCCATCTTTGTTAAGTACATATGGATAACCACCTCTTAAGAAGTTATCTAAGTAACACTGTTCAATGTATTGATCAAACTTTCCTGCTGCTGTATGTGTCTTAACATCAGATGTAAAACTGTCTACCAATTCTTCTGCTTCTACAAATTTATTTGCAAGGTAATCCTTTCCACAGAATGTATCAAGTTTTGCATTAATCTGTTCTGTTGAACCTGCAAAGCCCATCATTGTGTCAAAAGCTAATTCCTTGCCTGGTTCAACAACTTCCTTAAATGGAGTAAATCCACATGGAACCTTGTTAGCAAAGCACTGTTCTTTAGAAAGAACACCTTCAATTGAACCATCAATAAAGTTAACAGGTGTCATTAATGATAAATCATATCCAAATACTGTATCTACATCATAGATTACATCCTGTAACTTTCCGTCTCTTACTGTTAAATAGTAATATCCGCCCTCAACATCAGATACTTCTGCTGAATCCTTTGTTGATGCTCTAAGTGTATAATATGGAACCTTGTTTTCAAGATTTCTAATATCTGCCCAACTCTTAAATAAGTTTGACATTTCTTTAAACTCGCCGTTAGCTATACCATATGTAATAATTTTTGGAAGGCCGTCAATTACCTGAACTTCTTTAGCACTGTCTCCGATGTTCTTTACAGATACCTGTCTTACAAGTGCTCCTATGCTTTCATTAGGTAAAACATAGTAATTAACTGTAACTTCTATTCCATACTTTTCGTTTGTTTCAATTATCTTAAAACTGTTCTTATTCATTCTCATCTGACGTTTTGCTTCTTTTTCATAAGTGAAAAATGGCTCATAATATTCTCCGTCAATTTTTAAGAATGTTCTAAATCCTTTTACCTGAGTATTTTCAAATGCTGTGTTAGCTGAATTAAATTCCATAATGGCATTACCCTTATTGTCAATACCAAAACTGTTCATTCCCTGACCTCTGTTAGTGTAGAATGTCCAAAGTGGAATTCCCTTAACTCCTGCAAGACCTGGTAAAAAACTGGAAAAAGCCGGCTTTCTGTCATAATCATCTATAACAAAAGTCTGTCCTTCAAGTCTATAACTTTCCATTATATTCCTCCTTTAGTTGTACAACTGCGTTACCAACTGAATAATTTTAACCTTTTTTATTATTAATATTTATTATTATTTGCGTTCCTTATGCTTTCCACATGAGCTTCTGTAAACCATTGTTGGTGATAACTTAGTTACTGTGCCACTTTTGTCTCCCTCACTGTTTAACAATCTGAATAACTCATTTGCACTTGCACTACCCATTTCGACAATTGGACTGTGAACTGTTGTAAGTGGAACTCCATAATACGCACTTAAAGTACTATCATCATATCCGATAACACTTACATCTTCAGGAACCTTAATTCCAACGTCCTGTAATGCCTGAATACATCCCCATGCCATTTCATCATTGGCACAAAACATAGCATCAGGAAGTTTTATTCCACTTGATAACATTGAACGCATTTCACTATATGCTAATGCTTCTTCGTAATATCCTCTTAAAATTATGTCTTCATCAATTGGAAGATTATTTTTTTCCATCATTTCCTTATATCCCTGGAAACGGTGCTTATCATCTCCTGTTTCATTTCCGTGAATATATCCGATTCGCTTATGACCAAGTTTTATTAAATGGTCAACTGCCATTGTTGCTCCAAGCTTATCATCAACTAATACACCTGAAATGTTTTTGTCTTTACTGTCTCTGTCAATAAATACCATTGGAATATTGACTGTTGCGATTCTTTTTACATAATCACCTGTCAAATCTTCATGATAAATAATGGCTCCTGCTACACCTGATGCAATAATCATTCTATAAATTTCATCCGGTGAATTATCATTGCTTACGTAAATATTAAGCATATAATTATTTAATTTACACTGTAAATGAATCGCCTGTGTTAATACGTTATAGAAATCCCCCTGTAAACTTGTTACAAAAAGTCCTATAGTATTTTTTCTATTAGATTTTAATAATTTGGCATTCATGTTAGGTATATAATGCAGTTTTTCAACAGCTTCTAAAACTTTCTGCTTTGTTTCTTCACTAACAATGTCACCATTGTTGAATACATTTGATACTGTTGAAATTGCTACACCTGCTTCTCGTGCAACATCTTTAATTGTAACCATACAATGTTCCTCCCTAGTTGCTCAAACCCTTTTTTTCAATTTTGTTTAAATTCTATTCTCAAATCAATTTCTGATTTGAAATTTTTTTCAATTTTCCTTCAAATTCCTGCTAAACGTTTCAAACATTTAGTATTTTTAGGCAGGTCACCCAACAGGATGACCTGCCTGATTTTTTCTATCCTTCTTATTAGATTTCTACTGGTAAACTCTTACATAATCAACATAGTAGTAATCTTCCCATGTTGTAACACCATTTACAGTTCCTTTGTTTGTCCATCCCTTAGTTGAAACTTCACCTGCAGCATTTCCGCCAACTGCACAGTTTAAAATAAAGAAGAACGGATGATCAAATGCCCAACACTGATCATAAATACTTGAGTCATACATTGAAGGATCATATAATCCTTTGTTTACTCCATCAACTGTAAACTGAATATATTTGTCTGTCCAGATAATTCCATAAGTATGATATGCCTCAGCACTCTTAGCCTGTGTTAAACCTGTTGCATAGTTTTTATTACCATGTGACCATGACTGGTTGTTGAATCTTTCGCAATGGATAGTCTGTGGGACTCCACCTGACATAGCTTCCATAATATCGATTTCGCCATCATATGGCCAACCTCTCTGGTCACCTGTTCCATCGCCTAACATCCAGCCTGCTGACCATGTTCCCTGTCCGCCTGCTGCTTTAGCTCTGATTTCCATCTTACCATACTTAAATGTTTTCTTATTCTTTGTAATAATTCTTGTTGAAGTTACCTTTGATGGAGCGTTGTTACCATTCTTCCATTCCATTCTTGGAATGATAACAAGATTACCGTTTTCTACTTTAGCGTTATCTCCTGCTGTGTAAGTCTGCCATTCCTGATTACCCCAACCGCCATCGCCTGTACCTGTCTCATAAGTCCAGTTATTCATGTCAAGTGATGAACCATTAAATTCATCAGACCATACTAATTTCCAAACCTTAACTGATACAGCCTTTGAATATTTCTTTGAAGTAATTGTTTTCTTTCCTGATTTTCCAAAAGCCTTAACTTTGAAATATGTTGTTCCTGATGCAAGATTCTTAATTGTTGCTGAAGTCTTCTTTGCACCCTTAACTGTTGCTACTTTCTTAAATCCGCTGTTAGCGTTTGTTGATTTGTATACATAGTATCCTTTTACGCCTTTTACCTTTTTCCAAGTAACCTTTGCTGTTGTTCCTGATAAAGTAGCTGCTTTAATTGTTACATTTTTAGGTACTACTGTAACTTTAGAATTCTTTGAACTGCTTCCTACTGTGATTTTGATTTTACATGTACCAATGCCTTTTGCTTTTACAACACCTTTCCTGTTAACAGTTGCAACTTTTTTGTTGCTTGTTTTAAATTTAGCACCCTTCTGCTTTAAGTAAATCTTTTCAGACTTACCAACTGTTAAAGTAATCTTCTTTCCTGAGTAAATTGTAACGGCTGCATTTGCATCTGTACTCGGTGTAATAGTTACAAGAGTAACAACCATAGCCACAACAAGAAAAGCTGAAACTAATTTCTTAAATTCTTTCATTGTTTCCTCCTTTTTAAAAATAAAATACCTGATTCTCTATATAGGGGAACCTGCAATGCAGGTTCCACAATTTTTTTATTCTCCGGTAATACCTGTATTTTCAATACCCTGAATGAACTGTTTCTGTACTACCATGTACAATGCCAACAATGGAGCAATTGAAATAAGTGTTGCTGCCATTCGGTTTGCTTCGTTTATTACGTTACCTGTAGCCCCTGTTGAACCATTATCGAATAATGCAAGTTTTGCAGGTACAAGAGTTAATGCATCACCAAGCATTGTGTTTGTTGTATATGTTTCATTCCAGTTAAATACGAATGAAAACAGGAATACAACAAGTATTGTTGAAATTGATAATCTAACTGCAATATGATAGAAAACTCTAAATGAACCGGCACCGTCAATCATGGCTGCTTCATCTAATGACTTAGGTATCATATTAAAGAAGTTAAACGCAATCAAAATTAACATTGTTGAATATGTTCCCTGTCCTAATAATGACATTAGGAACTGTGGAATAATTGTTCCAATAACCTTAAATCCTACAATAGATTCAATTTCCGTAAATACCATAATTCTTGGGATTGTAAGAAGTGGTATTGGTAAAATAAATGCTAAGATTAACATTATGTACCAGAAATTACGTCCCTTAAATGAGTATCTTGATAATGCAAAACCTGTTGTAAGTGATACTGCTGTCTGAGCTAATGCCAACAATGCTGAAAACCAGATTGAGTTAAACAATGAGCCAGGCATTTCAAGAGTTTTTATTGCGTTTTTAAAGTTACTAAGTGTAGCATGCTTTGCAATCCATGTTACAGAAGGATCAATTAAGTCTTTAGAAGTCATAATTGCCTTTGAAATCATCTCAAATATTGGCTGTAAGAATACGAATCCAATACAGATAAGTAAAAAGTAAATTGCTGCTTTTGCAATAATATTTACTGCCTTTAATCTCTTTAATTTGGCAAAGTTGATTTTCTTTACTGCTGACAAATCAATTTTCTTTGCACTGCTATCTCTATTTGCCATATAACTTTGCCTCCTTCTTCTGATGTCTTGCCTGTGAAGCTAATCTCTTCTTCTGCTGCTTTTCCAGCTTCTTTAATTTCTTTTCCTGCTTCTGTCTTGCCTTAATATCCTTAGGTTTTCTATCCCTGAATATGAGGAATACAATTCCTATCATTACAAGAGCTAACAGGCTGTAAATCCATGCGTATGTAGCTGCGAAACCAAGTCCTGAACTTGTTTCACCTGTCTTTTCTTCGATTAACTTGTATACAGGGTTAATTGAATCATACATACCTAACTGAATTACTGTAAATACTGTGATAATTAATCCAACCTGCTTAATCATTGGAATTGTTATCTTCCACATAATCTGCCATGCATTGGCTGAATCAATCTTTGCTGCTTCATAAATACTTGGGTTAATCTTTTGTAAACCATTGATAAATAATACAATTGGGATACCTGTAAACCAAAGTATAATTGAAAGCTGATCAAATATTCCTGCAAGTCCATTTGCTAATGCAGGTGAGTAACTGTCAATAATCTGCATTATGAAAATATTTGAATAAGCGTTAGTCTGCTGTGTTACTGCCGCAATTTTTTCTGCTGCCTGATCTCCTGCATTCTGTACAGTTAATAACTGTGACATTACAGGACCTGACATGATAATAACCGGCAGGAAGTAGATAGTTCTTAAAATTCCTTTACCTACATTAATCTTGCAAAGTAAGTAAGCAATAATGAATGATAAAACTACTACTATAAATGTGTAAGGTATAATCATCTTAATGTATGAAAGTAATGCAGGTAAGAATTCCTGGTTACCAACAAATGCATTAATGTAATTGCTTAAACCTATAAACTCAATCTTGTAACCCCAGTTAGTTGAAGCTACTGATGTAAAGCTTAAATAAATTGTAAATACGAACGGGAACAATGTAAAAGCACAAAAACCTAAAATCCAAGGTGCCATAAACATGTAACCTGATCTATTCTGTCTCTGCTGATAAGTTCTCATTTTTTTCTTTTTTGGTGCTTTTGTTTCCTTTTTCTTTGTAGTATTGGAAGTTTTTGCTGTTTCTACTTTTTCTTCTTTAACTTCTTCTGAAGTTATTTTTGTATTTTCAGCCATTACTTAACACCTCCTTCTACTACTGCTGCGCTGTTTGCTGCAACGCTTGTACCATTAACCTGAATTTCATCAGATGTATAGTTTATAATAATTGTCTTCACATCTCCATCCTTTGAATACTGGTTTGCAATTATACCACCATCTGTTTCATTACCATTAGCATCTTTTGATGCTGAAGTTAATTCTTTTCCATCCCAGCTATAAACTGTTCTGCTATCCCAGTTATAATTAATAACCTGTGACAATGGTGTATTAACTGTATTGTAAATAGTATTTACTAATTCCTCATACTGTCCAAACTCTGTTGAATAGTAATCTGATGAAGTTGTTGAACCTAATAAGTATGATGGTTTCTGTGTTAAGACAAATGATGGTGAAATGTTGTAATCAATCATTCTTAACATATCTGTCTGTGCATAGAATGAGAAGTTAGCATATGGTGCATAAACTTCCATTGTTCCATTAAGTACCATCTGTAAGAAAGGAACTGTATCTGTTTCATATACATACTGTGATGTTCCTACAGGTGACTGTAAGTAACGGTCTGTATATTTCCATAAGTACTTGTTAGGATTTACAAGGTTTGTCTTTGTTCCGTTCTTCTGAATCTTTGAAATAGCATCCTGATAAAGTTTTACAGTATTCTGAACTGTTGTCTTATTGTCATCACTCTTATAATGGCTTAAAAGAATGTTTGATGCTCCGTCAATTGTAAATGAACCGCTTAAGTCTCCTAAATCTTCATACAAATCTGTAATCCACTGTGCTGTCTTAGCAGGTGTTGCATATCCGTATTCTGTAACAGGAACGTTCTTTGGAAGAACTTCTGACTTATCTACTGAGAGATACTGTGAGTTAATATGCTTTGCTGCAGTTCCATAATAATTAACCATTGTTTCGTTTATTGATGAGAACTCTCTTGAAAATGAAATATCAATTCCCTTTTTAGCGAATTCTGACATTAAACTCTTAAATTCGTTCTTCTTTCCAACTGAACTTGAGAACTTAGTGCTGTTAGGTTTTGATAATGTTTCTCCACCGCTCTGCCATCCTATAAGTCCTGTGTTAATATTTTCAATACCATCTTTATTAAGCTGATTTAAAATATTCTTAACATCTGATGCTGAAGTAACTTCAACTTCCTGTGTTGAGAATACCCCCTTCTTAGAATCTGACATAAGGAAGTCAATTCTAATAGGAATGTTCTTTTCATCAACTGACTTTTCAGTTAAAATTCCTTCATCAATTAAATGCTGTCTGTATGCCTTAGCCATACCTGTGTAATCAGCTTTGTAACCATCACTGCCGTCACCCTCTAAAAACTGATATGTTAAGTCAATATCAAACTTATTAGGTTTATCCTGTACTTTACGATATGAATCACCTGCCTGGTTTATAACCTGGAAGTATTCAGCGTTGTACTGGAATGATGCATATGCATATGTGTAAGCAATTTCTCCATCAGTTGTTGATGCAGGAGCTGCATTAATTGACATATACTCATCACCCTGATCTGCATAAGCTACAAATGCTGCCTGTGTACCATCACCATGTGAAATACCGAATACCGGCATTGTTGGATTCTTAAGTGGTACAACATCATCTAATGATGAATAGTAGTTAGATTCTGTTGATGGATCTGTTCCATAAACCTTACTATTGTATTCACTAAACTTTGTCTTGTTTTCATTAAATCTGATTAAGCTTCCGCTTCCGTCCGGAACTAAAACATAACCAGGTGTAAGTTCTTTCACTTCTGTCTTAACAAAATCATCTGCATCTTTATCATAGTATTTAAGAATACCACCGCTTGTTCCTAAGAAAGGAGCAATTTCGATACATTTAATCTTGCTAATACAACCTGTAATTTCTTCATAAGGAACTTTAAAGTTAACCTTTCCATTTTCGCCTAAAGTCATATGAACTTTAACGCCTAATTCTTCATCATCAATGTTAAACTTACAATCCAAAACCCATTCGTTTTCACTGCTTCCCTTAGTAAGCTGTGATTCGCCCTGGCTCTTCTTTTCTGGTGCTGATGATGCTCTCTGTGTTGTCATTGAATCTCCTGAGCCTTCAAAATATTCAACTGTTACAAGAGAATTGGCAAAAGCTGTATACTGGCTACTGTTAAATGATGAATCAACACAGTTTGCCATTTTTTTTACTTCTGCTATTGTCATATTCTTTTCTTTAGCATAGTCTTTAAGTTCTGTATTATCACCGCTTTCCTTAGCATCTGTAATAATATCTCTTGCTTCCCATGCCTCATTTAAGAAAGGAACGTCTACGCCTGTTTTCCAAACATATCCTGTTTTTGTATTTTCGATTGCTAAGATATCTCTGTCTTCATAGAAAAGATATTTGTAATCTCCTATTGTGCATAATTCTTCGTAAGCATTTGAATACTTTAATGAAGATTTTGCAACATCAGGTACAGGTCTTGTATCTCTGTTAGTGTTAATGAATGCAGCGCCAACTGCTACACAAAGTGAAAGGACACATAAGAGACATACAATGATTGCTGTTGCTTTAAATTTATTCTTTTTAGCTGCCTGTAACATTTCTTATTATCTCCTTTCCTACTGTGATTAAGAAGTCGTATAACTGTTCCCACATAATAATTACTACAAGAACAACTATAGCCGCAATTAACATAAATACTGCTGTAATAATAAGGCTGACTACTGTCTGTTTAAAGTCATAGTCATGAACTGTTGAAAGTCCTTCAAATATTACTGCGATACTCCAAATACCACCGATCATCATAATAACTGTCAAGATAAATGATTCGTTATATGTTAATTCGTATGACATAATTGTTGTAACAATCATGCAAATCATTAATGGCATAATACCATATGCAGGAATCATATATACCTGCTTTAATGTTCCGTCACCATCTGTAATTGATGTAACAAGGAAGTTACATACGATGAAGAGAATTAAGATAGCAAAGAAACCAACTACTACGGCTCCCATATCCATATCTTCAACGCTTGTATACTGATAAATAAATCCTTTTCCTGTCTGATAAATCATATATACTGCAAAGAATGCTACATAAATAATTGTTGCTGCAATCATTGATCCGTTCTTTCCAACTCTTATATCATAATATCTGTCAATTGGATGTTTAGCACACTTAAATGCATAACCGATTTCTCCAATTACAGGAAGTTCTTTTAGTTTAGTTCCAAACTGTTTTCTCTTAGTTCTTAAAACTTTCTTCTTATCAACAAGTTTAATAACTATACTCAAAACAATTAAGATAATTACAACTGTTAATACTGCTCCAAGGTCCTTCTGGATGCCTTTATTTCTAACTTCCCAGAAAGCATTTGAATAACCGCTTCTGTTTCCGGCAATTTCAAAATGTTCCATTGCCTTATCATATTCTTCATCGTTATAATAAGCTTTTGCAACACCGTTATGTGCCAAAACTGACATCTGGTTTAATCTTAATACGTAATTCCAATCTTTAAGAGCATCTGTGTAATCACCGTTTTCATATTCCTGTAATGCTTTATAAATTGTTGTTGCGTATTCTGTTGGTGTAAACGACTGGATAAATCCCTTCTTACCATCTGCTGTCCAAATGTTTCCATTGTTATCAACAGCAATTGTTGTAAGTGATGAGAACAAACCTGACACGTCATTGTTACCTGCCTCTTCACCAAGGCAGAAAATCAACTCTCCGTCTCTTGTATATACATATATATATCCCTTTGAGTCAGATGCATAAATAATTCCATTTGAATCTGCTATTACATCTGTAAATGCATCCGATGAAGCAATAACATTTTTAAATAAGTTTGTTCCATTTGTACTATGTTTCTTTAAAAGGTCCCTTCCCTTACCCATACATGTTGAATAAGCTGTTCCTTCTGCATCAACAAAAACGTTTGAGAATGTTGATGGTAAAGTATTTAACAAAGTTGAGTTTTTCTCCTGTTCCTTTGTATAAATAATTTTAAGGAAAACCTGCTGTGGTGTAAGTTTAGATTTATTTGATGCGAAATATCCTAAAAATTCACCTGAGTTAGCAAGCTGAATAATACCTGCGTAAACACCTTCTGAAACTATGTAAAGATTGTTACCACTATCAACTGCTACCTTACTTGGTTCGTAGTTTGTATCTGCGAAGATTGGTGCTGTTGGTCTGTCATAACGTCTTACAAATTCATATTTTGTTTCGTTAACTTTCTTGAATCTGAATACTGTCTTAGCTCCTGTATCAGCTATATAAACTTCACCACTTTTTGTAAGAAAAATTCCCTTAGGTGAGTTAAAGCCTTCAAAATCTTTTGAGCCAACAGTATCTTTATCAATCTGAGTTACTACTTTTTCATCATCCAAATTATAAACGAGAACTCTTGCATTACCTGTGTCAACGATATATGCATTATTTTCATCATCTATAATCATATCTTCCGGATCGGATAATCCGAGGTTTGTTATAGTTCTGTCTGGTAAGTAAGCATCCTGTGTTCTAACTAACTCCCCTTCGTCATCAAGTGTATATGAATAACTTGTTGCCTGAGAAGCTGCTACAGGAAGAACAGACATCACTACAAATATCAGTGCCAGGAACAGCACTAATGATTTTTTCAATAATTTTTTCATGTGCCCTTCTCCTTACTTGATACCTGAACTTGCCATTGTGTTCATAACCTTTGACTGCATGCAGATGAAAATAATCAGGTTAGGTATAAACATAATCAAGTTGGCTGCCGCAACCATACCTGATGCTGCCACTGCATTGTTTGTGCCAATAGAGTTTACATAATATGTCAATGTTCTTAATGCTTCGTTTGTTATATAGTTGTTTGATGTTTCCACGTTCTGCCATATCTGCTGGAATGTTAAAACGACTGATGTTGCAAGAGCCGGTTTTGTTAATGGGATGATAATCTTTCTTAAGATTGTTGCATCTCCTGCTCCGTCAACTACCGCTGCTTCAATAAGGGCATCCGGTATTCCGTCTACGAACTGCTTAACCAGGAATAAACCTACAGGCATGGCAATAAGTGGAAGGATATGTGCAAACCATGTATTGTATGCACCAATTTTTACTATAATTAAGTATCTTGGGATTGAAACCGCTGTGGCTACGAACATAAGAGCCATCTGGTTGATTTCCCATAAAGCACCTTTAATCTTGAATTTCTTCTTTGAGAAAACATAAGCTGCCATAATTGTAATCAATAAGTTAAGAACTACTGTAAGCACAGTAACTATCATTGAGTTCAAGAAGTATCTTGACATTGGAATACCTGTAGAACCTGCTAAGTTCATAAGATTCTTAAAGTTGTCCAATGTTGGGTTGTGTGCAAAAATAGTTGGTGGAAATTTAAACAACTCACCAAGTGGTTTAAAAGCGTTTCCAATAAGGAATACTACCGGAAGGATCATAAATATAGAAAGCGGAAATGCTATAATATGAAACTTAATCTGGCCGCTTGAAAATCTTGTTGGGTTAATTCTGTTACCTTGAAAATTTGCCATTTATGTATCCTCCTTTCTAATATTCATCTTTTTCTGTAAATAACTTGTTTGCTACTTTACTACAAATCCAAACTAAGCAAAGCAATGCAACTGATACCGCTGATGCATATCCCATTTCGTATCTAACGTAGGCATAATCATCAATGTGGTTAGCAATTAACTGACCTGCATAATCCGGTGTAGGGTTTGCTCCTGCCAATGTTACACCAATCCAACCCATGTTAAATGCGTTTACAATAGACATAACCGCACCGAACAACATCTGTGGCTTCATTGAAGGAACTGTAATATAAATAATTTCCTGGGCTCTGTTTTTAATACCATCCACATAAGCTGCTTCGTATAATTCCTGGTCGATGTTCATAATACCTGAAAGCATTGATAAGAAACCAATACCCATTGATGACCACAACGATATAAAAATCATAATCTGCATAAAGTAATCAGATGATATCAACCACTGAATAGGCTGATTTATTAATCCCAGTTTCTGTAAATATGCGTTTGCCAAACCTGTCTGGTCACCTGAGAAAATTGTCTTCCAAATAACCTGAATCATTAACTGACCTACCATTGAAGGTGTGTACATTGCTAACGCATATAGTGTTCTTGCTCTAGGTGTTACCTGAGCAAGAATCCATGCCATAAGGAATGATAATGCGTATCCACCAACACCGACTACGATAGCGTAAAGCACAGTGTTAGGTAATACATATTTCATAAATACCTCATCGCCTGTAATCAAAGTGATGTAGTTGTTAAGTCCTGCAAAAGTTGGAGTATTAATTACATCAAAATATGTAAATGATAATCCGATTGCAATAATAATAGGTAATAAGATAAATGTAAAAAACAATAATCCGTAAGGAAGGAACAGAACAAAAGCATGAAAACCTTCAGTTTCTGTAAACTTTTTATTGCTCTTTATCTTTGCCGGCTTAGCCGGTTTTGTTGCAATGTCTTTAGTTGCTTCCACTCTGTGTTACCTCCTCTCCTTTATCTGCTTTTGCATTATCCTGATTCTGTTTAATCCAATCATATCCACGAAGTTTGAAATCTTTTATAAGTTTTCCATTTTCATCGTAAAATCCTAATTCTTTCATCTTTCTTACAATTTCTTTGTTAACATCGTTCTTTGCCTCATCAACTGCTACCTGTGCTGATGTACCGTCGAATACCATCGATGTCCAAATATTAGAAATTGTTCTTTCAAGTAAGTACTGACCAGGAGTTCTTGTTACATCAGTTACCTGATTAATCTGCTTTAATACAACCTGTTTGTCAGCTTCATCCATTGGATTGTTGTGAAGAGCTGCCATATTGGCTGATAACCAGAAATATGTCTTACCATATGTTGAACGTAATGTGTATGTGTATTCTGTCTGAACATCTTTGCTTGTCCACCATTTAAGGAATTCCCATGAAGCTTCCTTCTTTTCAGAATTCTTAAAGATAACTCCACCTGTTCCGTTGGCAACAAACTTTCTGTTAATTGTTCCATCTTCCTGTTCTGTTCCAAGATATTCGGCAAGCTTCCACTTACCGTCCAATTCCTGAGCACCATTCTTAATTAATGTATAATCTTCCATACCTACAATACCAATTGGTAATGTTGAGTATCTAAATGAGTTAAAGAAGTTCTGTACTGATGTATCAAGAGAGTATTTTGTAAACAAATCTCCTAAAAGCTGAAGTCCCTTAACTGCGTTCTTTGAATCAATACCTGTTTTTACAAGACCATTTTCATCCTGTGTATAAAGTTCTCCATTATTCTGAAGCATCATTGGTGATGTCTGGTAGAACCATTTGTATCCTGAAACACCTGCTGAAATATTATGATAGAAGTTCTTACCATATCTCTGGAGAGTTGGAAGAATGTCTATCAATTCATTCCATGTTGAAGGGCATTTAAGTCCTAACTGATTAAAGATATCTGTTCTGTAAACAACTGCATTAAAGTCTGTTGTTTCAGGAATTGCGTACATTCCTTCATTATATACATATGAAACAAATGATCCTGTCGGGAATCTTCTTGCTACTGTCCAGAAATCATCAAACTGTGATAGATCATATAAAGCACCACGGCTTGACAAATCAAATGGTACATATGAAGCAAGTCCTAAAGCAATGTCCGGTGTTTCATCTGCCGCAATTGCCAATGTTAACTTGTTTACATCAGGCATTGTTGCTACCTGAACTTTAATATCTTTTCCTGTTTTTTCTTTATAATAAGGAACAAATTCTGTATCAGCTATCTTCTGTAATAAATCTACGTGAGTAATAGCTCTGTTAACCCAGATAGTAATTGTATCCTTATCTTTGTCAGATACATCTGTTGAGTATTTTGAAGATGTAAATGTATTGGTTAAAGTTCTAATTGACGTCCATAATGAGCTTGCCCATGATGCATTAGGACTTTCTAATTCACTCTTGTCTCCGTACACATAAATTCTATCAAGTGTAAAATCATTTGATGTTACTTCTGTTGTGAAGTTGCTTAATGAAACGAGGATTGAGTTCTCTGCACCTGTTAAGTCTGCTGTATGAAGAGCAATGTCATCCGGATACTTCTTCATAGTCTTGATAAACTGTTCTGCTTCATCTAAGTAAGCTAAAACTGCACCACTGTTTCCACCTTCTGAATAATCCTGAAGTAAATATCTGATATGCTGAATTACTGTTTCATAAGCATTTAAATATTTCGGAATTTCAGGAATGTATTTTGTCATCTTCCAGTTTCTTTCAGTATCTACATCGCTACCTGTAATCTTTGTGATTTCCAACTGGAAGTTTGTGATATGTTCCTGTAAAAGTAATGCATATCTATATGCTTCCATAATTGGTTCATTTTCCTGCTTGATTGTGATTGTGTGAGTTCCTTCTTCAAAATAGAAATTGTAGTTGTTTCCATTTGAATCCTTAAGTGTTTCATTAGCATATCCTGATGAAACCGGATTAAACTTATAATTATACATTTCCTTAAATGGAACCTGGCCGTCAATCTTAATTGTTTCAAAAGTATCGAATTCTTTCTTTCCATTATTATAGTGGAAAGCTAAGTTGTAATTTCCTGACTTCTTTACTTTGAATGTATATGTAACTTCATTACCTGCTGCACTCCAGTGCAAAGTATTTAGTTTTTCTGTATCTATGTTGAATCTTGTAAGTGCTGTTGTGACCTTTGTGCCATATATTGCATCTGTAGAATTCTTTTCTGAATAATAAACAGCATCAATCTGTAATGCTTCTTCCTTGTCTGTTACTAATTCTGCATCACTATGCTGTGCAGCATATTCTTCATATGAAATTGTATCATCCGTCGCTGCCTTTACTGTCAGCTTGCCTAAAGCCAATCCTCCTGAAGATACATTTTCAAGTGAAATTGTGTTTTCACCTTCTTTTAAATAGAAAGTAAGTGGTTTGCTTGATACGTAAGTATTATTGTAAATATTTGTATTAACCCATTTCTGAATTCTTGACTGGCTAGGAGCCATTTCATCTCCATAGCTGTCTTTTGGAAATTCTTTCTGATCATCACTTCCGATATATTTGTCCTGGTCAACATCTGTCCAATGAATTGGTAATGCTATAGTATTAGTTTCTGAATACTGATGTTTTCCATTAACTTTTGCGCTAACAGTATAATCTGAAAGCGAATCACCAACAGAAATATAATCTACATTTAATGTATATAATCCTGCTTTTTCTACATTTACTTTATAGTTAGCTGATTTCTGATATTCTAATTCAATCATTTTATCAGAGTATGTTTTTACATCCTCTGGTAGTTGGTTGTCTTCATTGTTGTTTTCTTCATAATACTTAACCGAATCCACTCCGTTAGTTAACGTAGCCTTATGCTCCCCTTCTCCGGCTTCAGTATTCTTTTTTATAAAGTCTGTATAATATACGTCAGCTTCTTCGCCATCCTCAAGATATGCATTTGCCAATAAATCATATGCTTTATTAAACTTATCACTATCTACATCTTTTACATAAGTTGCTTTTGTTTTGAATGCAAACTGGAAAAGACCTATAGCTGCAACAATGACACATAGTATTCCAATTACAATTGCGATAATCTTCTTTTTCATTGTTGTCCTTTCTACTTGTTATAAAAGCGGAACTGCTTTTTGCAGTTCCGCAATTATTATTTGATTTAATCAGTCATTTTCAATCTTATTTGTTGTCAGATGTGAATTTTGACTTATCGAAGTTGTAGTTTTCAACTAACTTATCCTGTAACTGTTTTGTAGCTGTTTCGATACGTTTGTTGATTGTTGTGTTCCAATCTGATAATCTGGCTTTAACTTTGTCTCCCCAGTCCTTATCAGTCATCCAAGCACCTGCAACTTCTTCATTCCACATATTGTTCCATTCATAAAGAACATCTGTTGTTTCACCCTTTTCAGTAATCTTACTTGTCCAGCACTTGTCAATGTAATCCCATGATTCATTGTTTTCCCAAAGTTTTAAGATTTCTTTCCAGCCTTCTTTATCTTTGTATGTCTTATGTGCTGGAAGGTTGTTCCAGATATCCATCTGCTTATTGTATGTATCACCAGTTACTACAGGGAATGAATCTCCTGCTGCAGATTTTTCAGCACCGTTGTCAGTCCACTTCTGATCGAAGATAGCCTGCTTAGCTTCTGTACTTGCTGTCCAGTATGTAGCGAATGTATATGTAGCTTTAAGTTTTGCTTTTTCATCATCGCTCCATTCTTTGTTCCCGTCATCAGCTGCATAGTTGTGAATACAAATTGGATCCATAACTACCTTGATTGTATTTCCACAGTAATCTGTTGATGGGAATGGATAAATATCCCAATCCTTTGAATCAATGTATGATTCGCTTTCCTTAGCTGATTCATCAGCACCTGCTGTTAAGTACCAAGGATCTGTAATGTTTGTTAAACATCTGTTGTTACAGAAGTAATACCATGAGTAAGTCTTGCTTTCAATCTTAATATCTTTTGAAAGTGTTCCTGCACCTTCAGCAACGTCGATTGTTGAAGCAGCCCATTTTGGAATGTAGCTTAACAATGACTTAACTTCATCGCTGTCAAGATCAACTGTACCTTTTTCTTTAATCTGCTTATTAATTGTTGTTGTTCCCATATTAATGATATTAACAGGTGTGCTCTTGTCACCCCAGAAGCTTGTGTTGTCTGATTTTGTGAAGAATCTTGTATATTCATCAATTGTCCAGTCAGGATCAGGAACGTTAATGTTCTTGCTTTCTGCTAAAGCTTTGTTTACCCAAATACCCCAAGGGATTGAGAATGATGGTAATCCACCCTGGAAACCGTAGTAGTTAAGGTTACTCATAAGGTTTTTATTGTATGCCTTGTATGTTTCATCATCCTTGAATACTGATAAGTCTGCTGCAAGGCCTTTCTTAATATCGTTTGTTACGCTAGTTGATGCCCAGATATCAGGGTATTTACCATACTTAGCCTTAAATGATGTCATTTCCTGTTCCCACTTTGGTGTACCCGGCTGATCAGGATCTCCTGTCTTTGCCCAAAGATTAATCTTTATATTAGGATATAGTTTTTTAAACTGTTTTGCTACTGAATAAACCTGAGCCACATTCTGTGATGTAAGCTTATCAGTTGATAAATCCATACTTCCGATATCTTCATAATATTTGCTATCTCCTGACCAAGTCATAATAGAAATATCTGCTGTTGTGTCAGAAGCCAAACCTGTTGTAAGACCAATCTTTGCTGTTGTGTCTTCACCCTTCTTGTCTTCGCTCTTTGATTTGCCACATCCTGTAAGCACCATTGATGCTCCAAGAACGGCTGTTAATGATAAAGCTAATGCTTTACGGCCAAATTTTTTCATCATATTTTTCCTCCTTACCTTTTGATAAAATCATTTCACCTACATTAGAATTCACATAGTGATTTCCTTAAAACTTATTTTAGCACAACAATATGTACAAATCAACAATTAAAAACGATTTTTCATTTCTTTTTCTTGTGTATTTTTCACATTTTATAAATTGTCCCCTTATATAACTTGCTCATTTTTTGACTAATTTACACAACGGGGATTTGTTAAGTTATTCACAATAACTATATTTTGTTTTCGTTTCGCCTATTATACCGTATATTGTGCTTTTAAAATCGTTTTTAAGTCCCATTTTTTGTACTCTTAAATTTTTGATTTTTCTTTATATAATCAATACAAAAACGATTTTTTATTTTTGTTTTAAAAATTATTTTCAGTGATTCATAAAATCGTTTAAATTTTTCCTGACATAACAAAAGCCACATTCATTTCTGAATGCGGCTTTCTAAATAAGCTTTTATATTTTATGCTTCTCTTTTTCTTGCAAATACTACTAATGCAACTCCTGCTAAGATTGCTGCTGCACCACATGCCATTGGTGAGAAATCACCAGTTGCTACTGTTGTGCTTGTTGTATTATTGTTAGTTGTTCCTGTAGAACCTGTTGTATTTGTATTTGTGTTTGTGTTTGTGTTTGTGTCTGTGCTATTTGTTCCTGTGCTTGCTGCTGACTTTGCTTCAAATGAGAATCCTGTACACTTGACTGTTGTTGAATATGTAGGATCTCCATCGTTTAATGAAGCAGCTCCGCCTGATGCATATGAATATCTCTTTGTTGCATCTTTATCAATACCCTTTCTATCACCAAATTCACCACCGATACCAAATGTAAGTGTATCTGAATCTGCTGTAGCCTTGAATGTTTCGTTTACTGATACTGATTTACCTTTTTTAATTTTAACCCACTTACCATAAGCAAAGTTTTCTTTCTTATCAGCAATCTTTACGAATACCCATTTATCACACTTAGATGATGATAATGTGTATTTGATTGTGTATTCTTCACCTTTTTTAACTTTAACTGACTGCTTAACCTGAGCACCCCAGCATCCTCCCCAACCGATTGTCTTCATATCTGCTGTCCAACCTGTTGCTGACTGTGAACTTAATTTTCCTTCTGCACCTTCAAACCAAGCTTCATTTACACCAAAGTAACTCTGCCAGCTTGCTGCAAAACAGTTAGCTGTCATTCCTACTGTTAAAGCAAGTGTAGCTACAACTGCTGCTATTTTCTTTAAACTCTTCATTATTATTCCTCCTCTTTACTTGCGAATCCTACTCGCTATATATGCTGAGTATAGCACGAACATATAGTATATTCAATAAATAAAAACATTTTTATCCGCTATTTTAACACTTTTTACAATTATTTTGCAAAATAACTGTATACTTTTACCAATTCCAACTTTTCATTCAAGATTATGTTTTCACAGATTATATCTCTGTCATTCATAAATTATTTTCTCAGATTATCTCCCTGACATTCATAAATTATTTTCTCAGATTATCTCTCTATTATTCTTTATATTTATATGCCATGCTTTTTCAAACAATCAGTTCAATTATTGTTTGTTTTATGATAACATATATATTTGTGGGAAAAAGTTTAAATATACATATTTATGTTTGTATTTTCAAATCATATCTACATATGTAGTGCTTGTCCCATACATTATTATATTAAGGATGGTAAATTTATATGATAAGACTTTTGTTAGTTGCAGTATTTCTTATAATATTTTTTATAGTTTCGCTGCCGGTTATGCTTGTTGAATGGATTATTCAACATTTTAATATGGACCTTCGAAACCGTTCTTCGCTTAAATTTGTACAATTTGGTCTAAAATGTATTTCATTTTTAAGTGGTGTCAAATTAGAAGTTAACGGAAAAGAGAACATTCCTAATCAGGCATGTCTTTTTGTTGCCAACCACATCAGTTTCTTTGATATTGTAGTAACATATCCTTTAATGATCAGTCCTACAGGATATATTGCGAAAAAAGAACTTGAAAAAGTTCCTTTTTTAAGTTGGATAATGCGTTTTGTTAACTGTATTTTTCTGGATAGAAAAGATCCAAGGAACGGACTTAAAGCTGTACTTTCAGCTGCTGATATGATTAAATCCGGTATTTCCGTTTTTCTTTTTCCTGAGGGTACACGTTCAAAAACAGGGAAAATGGGTGAATTTAAGGATGGCGGTTTCAAAATAGCAACCAAGTCCAAAGCTCCTGTAGTTCCTGTTGGCATTACTGGAACTAACGATATTTTGGAAAATCATTTTCCTTTTATTAAATCAGGTAAGGTTATTGTTTCCTTTGGTAAACCTATTTACACAACAGATATGGACCGTGCTGAACAGAAGCTTTTATCGGGAAAAGCCTATGAACAGGTAAAAAAATTAAGTAACCAGCTTTAACAGCTATTGTAAAATTACTTATAAAATGATAAAATATCACAAGATTATGATAATTTAATATGGAGGTACACAATGATTACAAACACACCAGTATTAGCACTCGCTACTTGGAGCATTGTTTTGATTGTGATTTTAGTAGTCCTTGTTGCTGCTCTTATCGGTCTTTATTTCTTTGGACGTAATGCTGAAAAGAAACAGGCTGAACAGCAGAAAACTATGGAAGCTAACGCTCAGACAATCAATGCTTTTGTAATTGATAAAAAGAAATTAAAACTTAAGGAAGCCGGTCTTCCAAGTATTGTTTTGGAACAGTCTCCAAAATATGCAAGAATATCAAAGGTTCCTATTGTTAAAGTAAAGGCAGGTCCTAGAGTTATGAATCTTATTGCTGACCCTAAGGTTTACGAACAGATTCTTCCTAAGCAGGACATTAAAGCTACAGTAAGTGGTCTTTACATTACTTCATTTAAGAGAATCCGTGGTCCGATTTATGAACCACCTAAGAAAAAGAAGAGATTTGGCAGAAAGTAATATCTGCGTAAAGCTAGAGAGTACATCGTTTGATGTACTCTCTATTTATTTTAACAACAGCACCAAATAATAAGGAGTCGCATCTTAATGCAACTCCTCAACTCCTATACCGTTTCACGGATATTTATATTTATTATGCTGTCTGAAACTTTGCTGTTATTGGCATAAAGTTCATAGTCTATCTTTAAGTCAATGTTGTCTTCCTTTTCCTCAAGAAGTATATCTTTCGTATAAACTTCCATCAGCAAATCGCCAAAAGGTGTGCTGTACAGGGACTGGTTGTTTTTGCCCTTTTTAAAAACAAGCTTGCCCGTTACAAGACCTTTTCTTGTGACTTCTACTGTTTCACTATTAAACTTTATTGTATTCTTTGTTATTTCATCATTTTCGTCATCCATATCTTCATAAAGAACATAATGTTTGTCTTTTTTTAAATAATACTTTCCGGCAGACATTGATTCTACGTTATCACCTGTGTCGTCTACCATCTGAAGACCGGAGATTTTAATCAATACATTATTATTCATTTATTCTCCATTCTGTTTAATACTCTTCGATATTAATCTGATTAATCTTTTCAATGTGAAGAGGCATTATTGAATTGGCAAATTCTTTAAACTTCTCTTCTGCATCGCTGACATAAAATTCATATTCCGGCTTTGCATCTTTGTCTGCTCTTATGCCATTCTGTCTTAAAAGTCCATCAAGACTTATTGCCGTTTCATATGCCGGATTAACAAGATTAACTTCAGGTCCCATAATCTTTCCAACTGTGCTTCTTAAAAGCGGATAATGTGTACAGCCAAGAATAAGACTGTCAATATTCTCTTCTTTCATACTTTCCAAATATCTTGAAGCCACCTCGTCAGTTACGGAATCGTGAAGCATTCCTTCTTCCACCAACGGAACAAACAATGGACATGCCTTGCCCACCACCGTAATTTCAGGATCAATGCTGTGGATATACTGTGTATACAACTCACTTTTTATTGTCCCTTCTGTACCAATAATTCCAATACGTTTGTTCTTTGTACTTTCAACTGCCGACTTTGCTCCCGGTTTTACAACACCGATGATTGGAATGTCTATTTCTTTCTCTATTGTATCAAGGGCAAAAGCACTTGCCGTGTTACACGCAACCACAATTGCCTTTACGTTCTTTGTTTTCAAAAATCTAATAATCTGTCTGGAGTAACGTATAATCGTATCCTTAGACTTGCTACCATATGGAACTCTAGCCGTATCACCAAAATATGTAATGCTCTCTTCCGGAAGCTGTCTTATTATCTCACGTGCCACTGTTAATCCACCAACACCTGAATCAAATACTCCAATTGCTGCATTTTTATCATTCATACCTTTACACCTACTTATTTATTCGTTTTATTTTACCTTTTATCTGAAAATAATTCAATATGTTTGTATAACTTATGCCTTTATTGTCAATAATCTCCTATGAAAACAAGCTTAAAAAAGGAGATTACCATGAAATATATAAAACAAATATCTTTTTGTATGGTTATTGCCATATTTGCCACCGGGATTTTAACCTGGAACATTTTTCTGAATCTTGAAACCAAATCAACTGTTTCGGTGCTGTCTCACAGTGCCATTCGTTTTCATATACTTGCCAACAGTGACTCTGTAAGTGACCAGGCTCTGAAAATGCGTGTCAAGGAATCCGTTGTTAACTACATATATGAAAAAACCGGCGATTTTAAAACCGTTGATGAAGCAGAAAACTTTATTCTTAATAATGACAAAACAATAAAATCAATCGCCACAAAAGCCATAGCTGATAATGGATATGATTACACTGTAAGTTCAACTTTCGGTTTCAGCGATTTTCCCGTAAAATCATATGGTGACGTGATTTTTCCTAAGGGAACCTATACTTCATACACCATTAAAATCGGCAATGGAAAAGGACACAACTGGTGGTGTGTCCTATATCCTCCACTATGTTTTGTTGACGTTTCAACGGGCGTCCTACCTGACAATTCCAAGGAAAAATTACGTGATTCACTGTCTGATACCCAGTATCACACCGTAACAAAATATAATTTCAAATTTAAATATTTGAAATTTTTCAATAACCTATGTCAAAATTAATAACCTGCTTATCATAAGCTCTATTCGTTATGGAATTTTGTAAGGTATAGCTGCTGTGTAAGACCTTTCTCCTCCAAAGTCTTAACACACTGCTGTGCCTTTTCCTTATCATCAAATAATCCAAAAACTGTAGGACCACTTCCACTCATTATTGAGTTAAGTGCTCCATTATCAAGCATCACCTGTTTAATCTCACTTATAATTGGATATTCTCCTACTGTTACATCTTCCATAACATTGTAAATTAAAGACGCCATTTTCTTCAAATCACCATCTTTAATAGACTGTGCCATGGCTTCAATATCCGGTCTTTTAGTTATTTCCAAAGGTTTTATATGTCCATAAACATATGCTGTTGAAACTGAAACAGGTGGTTTTGCTATAATTACGTGACAGTCAGCTGGTGCAGGAAGTGGTGTTAAAACCTCTCCAATGCCTCTTGCTATGGCTGTTCCACCTAAAACACAATAAGGAACATCTGCTCCAAGTTTTACTCCTCTTTCCATTAATTCTTCTTTTGAAAGACCAAGCTCAAAAAGCTGGTTAATTCCCATTAATGTTGTTGCACAGTCTGAGCTTCCCCCTGCCATTCCCCCGGCAATTGGAATACGCTTGTTAATATATATATTAACACCGTCTTTAATTTTAAACTCATCCATTAACATTTTTGCCGCCATATATGCAAGATTATCCTTGCCATTAGACAAAACTGCCGTATCAGTCTTTACTTCTATCTTTCCCGTTTTATTTTTTGTAATTACTATGTCATCGTACACATCAACCATCTGCATTATCATATCAAGGTCATGATAACCGTCCGGTCTTTTTCTTATTACATCAAGACCAAGGTTAATCTTACCGTACGCCTTTAATTCTATTTTCTCCATTGTATTCCTCCGATGGATTCATTATCTTTTTATCATCTATAATCAGACTATATATTTTTTTATACATAATTTACTATATACACTCTCCCACTAGTATACTTTTTTTCATTATGCCTGACAAGATTTTATAATCAATAATCTGTCGCCTTTTTTGATTGTTTCATTTTCCAGATTATTAACTGTCATTATTTTTTCGATTGTTGTGTAATTTTCCTTTGCCAGCTTCCAAAGAGTATCTCCTTTTTGAACAATGTATCCTTTTAAAACAGGTGCACTATTTAAAGCCTCCATATCAACCGGCTCCTGATTGATTTCCGTTACAAAGTTTTGCTCCACCTTTTTGAAAACAATGGCTTCCAAAGCTATTACAGCCTTTATTTCCACTTCATCAGCATTAAGCATATTGGCGTTAACCTGCTCCACTTTCCAATTAAGAAAATATTCATCATTTACTTCAATGCCTTCCGCATCTATTCCGTGTTCAAAATTAGATTCTCTGCACTGGCAGCATATTGGATGTCTGTCATCAGAAGAAATATAAATTATACAAGTTTTAATTTTTCCAATTACTTTCAAACTATTATCTCTTACAAGAATATTTTCGATTTTTATTTCCGCCTGACTGTTGCAGATTTGCAATAGCTGACCTTTTGTTTTGTCGATTTTCATTTTTACCACTTCTTTTGTTCTTGAAGCATTCTTTACAAGAAGTTTCTGGTAAGTTTTCGGCTCCATAATAGGTACAAGGTTAGCCCCCGGCTTATAAACATCCTCAATAACATTAATACTTGTTTCCTTGTACAGTTTTACATTTAATTTAAGCAAAGCACTTACGGACAGGTTTCTCATTTCATTATCCTGATTAATTTCCGGCTGTACGTTTACATTATTAAGCCACAATTCAATATAAGATACCACATCTTCCGTTGCCTCGCTCATTTCAAGCTGACCGTTAAAATCAATAGTCTGCTCCAGCCACTGCTCAGGCATATTTTCCATTTCAGGTATATAAATAATAAAAACACTAAGCTGGCCGTTTATAATTATACTGCCTTCCATTGTCTTAATATTTTGATTTTTTATTCTAATATCGCTCCACACAATTGTTCCAATTGGAGGTTTGCCATGTGGAACCGCAATCTGCTCACTTACCCTGAAAGTATCCGTTTTGTCTGCCATAATAGCAAGGCTGTCAATATTTCTTTTCTTCGTCATTATATTTTCAACATTGTTTTTTCCTGAATTCTCTTTTGCAAAATTATTTTCATAATTTTCTTCTTGAGAATCGGTATCTATTGCAGTTGCAATATCTAAATCCTCGATTTTTTCAACTATAATGTATGCTTTCAACTGAATCTTGTATATGTAGTTTTTCCCATCAACAGGCTTTATTGATGAAGACAAAACTTCCATTGCTACATTAGCATTGTCTTCTGAATTTATTCCCATTAACTTTATATTTTCTTCAAAATTTATTTCCTTTTCCTCGCCACAAACCATTTCCGAGTTCTTTGGATAATACAGAATATTGTAGTTAATTGTTCCGTTTACCGTAATCTGATTTTCTCTTGTAACAACGCCATCTGTTGTAACTATTTCTTTCTGATTGATTATGTTCTCAATCTCATTGTCAGCATCCATAATTCGTTCCTCTCTGCTAACAAAAAAAATAACTGTTTCACTTTTTACAATTTTGTTCATATGAATGTTTTTCTTTTCTAATCTCATTTAAACTCCCCCTTTTAATTAACCCTAATTTGCTTATATTATCATGCTATAAAAATCATACTTTTTTAATAATCTTATATACGCCACTATCTGTTGTTATTCACTGAAAATAACGCTTTTGTCCGTCTGCTTGATTTTCACTACTATATATGGATATGTTACATTCTCAGAATTGGAATACTCCTTTGGTCCCTGAAATTCTGTTTTTATATATATGCCGTTTTTTGTTTCATACAGGTTGTTGACCTTAATGCTGTAGCCCTGATGATTTTGTCTTCCATATCCAATAATAATATATGTATATTGATTATCAGAATATGTAACCTTAAAAGGCTGTTCCTTTCTTTTTTCCACAATTTGCTTTACCTCTAAAGGCATTTCAATTTCTGCCACAACGGTAAAATCTATGTCTTTTATCTTTTTTCTGCTTATTTTTTCTATTCCACAGGAGGAAACTATTATCATTAGAAATAATATAAGTGCCCCTGTCAATAATCTATTTTTTTGCATAAAAAACACCATAATATATCTTTATTTAAATATATTATGGTGTTTGTATTTTATTCTTATTTTATCTTTTATTTTATAACATTGAATTTACAAGATTAATCATATACTGACCTAATTCTTTTTCTTTAACTTCTGCATCCTTAGCATCTGTACCCTTAACTCCGTAGTAGAATTTAAGTTTTGGTTCTGTTCCTGAAGGACGTACACAAACCCAAGCTCCACCTTCTAAGTCATAATAAAGAACGTTTGACTTTGGAAGTCCTGTTTCTGTAACTTCACCTGTTTCCATATTCTTAATCGTGTTAAGCTTGTAATCTCTTGCTGAAAGAACTTTGTAACCATTGATTTCTGTAGGAACCTGCTGTCTTAACTTCTCAATTGTATTCTGAATCTTTTCGATTCCTTCCTTACCCTTAAGAGTAATAGCCTGAACTCCATCTAACCAATATCCGTATCTTTCATACATTTCTGTCATCTTATCCCAAAGTGACATACCTTTAGTCTTGTAATATGCAACAGCTTCACAAAGAGCCATTGTTGCAACAACAGCATCCTTATCTCTTGCATGTGTTCCAATAAGACAACCATAACTTTCTTCAAAACCGAAACAATAATGACCCTTACCTGTTGTTTCGAATCCTAAAATCTGTTCTCCAATATATTTAAATCCTGTAAGAACTTCAATAAGGTTAACATTGTAATATTTTGCAATATCGTTAGCAAGGTTAGTTGTAACGATAGTCTTAATTAACGCACCGTCTTCAGGTAATGTTCCTGCTTCCTTCATCTGGCTGATTTCATATTCAGCAAGAAGGCATCCTGACATATTTCCTGTTAAAACATGATATGTACCAGGTTCTTTTCCTCTTACATAAACTCCAAGTCTGTCTGCATCAGGGTCTGTTGCAAGAAGAATATCAGCTCCGATTTCATTGCCTAATTTCACAGCAAGTTCAAAAGCTTCTTCCGATTCAGGGTTAGGATAACTTACTGTTGGGAAATCCCCATCAGGAAGTTCCTGTTCCTTTACAACATAAACATTCTCAAAACCTAATTCTTTTAACACTCTTCTAACAGGGATGTTTCCTGTACCATGAAGTGGTGTGTAAACAATCTTAATATCTTTCTGTACAGCATCAATTGCATCCTGGTGTTTAACCTGTTTCTTTAATGCTGCAATATATTTGTCATCAACGTCTTTTCCAATCTGAACATAAAGACCAGCCTTAACAGCTTCGTCCTTATCCATTGTCTTTGCATCAGCATAATCTGTAATTGCAAGAACTGCGTCCGTAATGTTAACATCGTGAGGTGGTGTAATCTGAGCACCATCTTCCCAGTATACTTTGTATCCATTATATTCAGCAGGGTTATGACTTGCTGTTACGTTAATACCTGCGATACACTTTAATTCACGAACTGCGAAAGAAAGTTCAGGTGTAGGTCTAAGTGAATCAAACACGTATGCCTTAATTCCGTTAGCATTAAGACATAAAGCTGCTTCATCAGCAAATTCAGGAGACATATGTCTTGAGTCAAACGCGATAGCAACCCCCTTATCCTGACCATTCATTTTAATAATATAGTTAGCAAGCCCCTGTGTTGCTCTTCTAACTGTATAAATGTTCATTCTGTTAGTACCTGCTCCGATAACTCCACGAAGTCCGGCTGTACCAAACTCTAAATCTTTATAAAATCTGTCTTCAATCTCTTTGTTATCATCTTTAATGGCTTCAAGTTCTTTTCTTGTGTCCTCATCAAAATAAGGATTTGTAAGCCACAGTTCATATAACTCCTTGTAATCCATTTCGTACCTCCAAGAACTATTTTCAATTCTAACCCATTATAATACAAAGTAAAAAGAAAGGAAACTACAAAAAATGTTTTTATATAGAATTTTCACATATTTTCTATGAATTTTTTTCGTATTTCTTCCTGATTTTGAAGCTGTTTCAATTTTTCCTCATTCTTTTCAGAGTACCACGCCTTGTTAGAATTAAAATAATAATTAATAATTTTCCAAAATTTTTCCGGGTAAGAAAACATTATTTTTAAAATATTGTGCTCTTCCTGAGTTATAATTTTTTCTGATTCATATTCAGCCAAAACTTTTCTGCCAAGGTCTATGTTCCAGTTGTTTTTTTCCATTACTTTTCTCAAATAATCATAAACATCCTGAATAGCCGGTGCATAGTTTATTTTTGACATATTAATCATTGCAATTTTTCCGTTAAGTAAAACTATATTGTGATGATTGTAACTGCCATGATTAAGATTCTTATGCTCTAGTGCGTTGTTGTACATTTTCCCATAACCTGTTTGCCTTAAAGCCTTTAAGGCTTCATCTGCCTGACTATAATATTCCACCAACATTTCTTTTAATGCCAGTTCAAAATAGTTTTTGTTTTTTCTCTTTTTTATGTAATTTCTTATGTTTATTATTTCTTTATTGTGCTTTTCATAAATCACAAGCATATTTTTGCCGGGATGAAAACCTTTAGTCTCCTCCATAAATCTTTGGCTGTTTTGGCACAAAGTATGAAACCTTCCAAGATTTGCAGCTCCCATTAATATATGCTTTTCCTCATTTATGTTACACTCCTGACTTTCAAACCATTTCTTTAGAATATAAGTGTAACCGTCCTCACTTACTGAAACATACCGGTCTTCCTTATTTGGAATTACGTAGTCTGTCTTTATGCCACTGCTTTCCAAATGATTATAAAGAGACTTCATTGATACCATTTTATCGTTGCTGTTATCATATTCCTGCAAAATGTATTTTCCGTCAGGTGTGTTACATCCATAATTTCCTCTGATTTTAAACGTTTCCGTAATATCTAATTCATATTGTTCAAAAACCGTAAGTGCCCTTTCATTCATACACACCCTCCCATAAATTATTTAGTCAAGTCATGCTTGTATTCTAAAATATGAAAAGGTGCTCAAGTTTAGAACTACAGTGATTTTATTATCTTTTCTGCTTCCACATACAGTTTATCTTTTGTATTTTTTTCAGGTTCTTTCAATACTATTTCAAGCAATTCATCCAATGCTCTGCCGATTTTTTCTCCTAAAGGACAACCTAAGGCTATTAAATCCTTACCTGTTATGGCAAGTTCCTTTGTACTTGTACAAATATTGTTTTCCATTATATATTCATACTGCTTGCATACATAAACATAGGCATCGTAGCCTTCGTCTTTTCCATACTTGCTTTTGCCCATAAAATCAGCATATACTAATTCAAGATAATTATGATAAATATCCTTGCCTATTTTATGGACACTTCGTCTTATTGCCTCAGGATTAAAGCCCTTAGATGCAGGTCTGTCATCATGGCATTCTATAAGACGTGAAGCTGTTTTTATGGTTTTGTTGTCCATCTTTAATCTGCGCATTATCTGCGGTGCCAACCTGCTTCCCTCCAATGCGTGTCCCTTAAAATGATTTCTGCCATTAGCATCTGTTGTTTTCACTAATGGTTTTGCCACATCGTGGAACAATGCAGTCCAACGCATAAGCTTGTCTGCCGACACGTTTTCCATTACTTTTATTGTGTGCTCACCTACGTTATACATATGGTATGGTGTATTCTGTTCACATTCCATCATAGCGTCAAATTCAGGGAGTATCACTTTTGTAATACCTGCGTTATATGCTGTAATAAGCTTACATGGATTCTTTGAGATTATAAGCTTTTCAAGTTCTGTTTTAATTCTTTCCGCACTGATATTTTCAAGTGTTGGGGCAAGTTTCTTAATTGCCTCCATTGTTTTTTCATCTATGCCAAAACCTAACTGGGCAGAAAATCTTACTGCTCTCAAAATTCTAAGGGCATCTTCACCAAATCTTTCCTCCGGCTCTCCCACACATCTTATAATCTTGTTATTTATATCATTAATTCCATCAAAAGCATCCACAAGGCCTTCTCTTTCATTGTACGCCATGGCATTTATTGTAAAATCTCTGCGTTTAAGGTCCTCTATAAGATTAGATGTAAACTCCACTGATTCAGGATGTCTGCTGTCATTATATTCCCCATCTATTCTATAAGTTGTAACCTCATAGCCCACATGCTTAATCATTACTGTAACTGTTCCATGTTGTATTCCTGTGTCCAAAGTTCTGTTAAAAAGTTCCTTTACCTGTTCCGGAAGAGCTGATGTTGTTATATCCCAGTCCTGAGGCTCTCTGTCCAAAATGGTATCTCTTACACAACCACCTACGGCAAACGCCTCATATCCATTATTTTCCAAAACATCTATTATAAGCTTTACGCTTCCCGGAATATTGATTTTAAATTCTCTATTACCATTATATTTGCTCATATTTCTTCTCCAATGTCACACTTTTAATAATGCCTTATTTACTACATTAACATATCTATTATTTAATGCTTCATTACTCTGATAATGCCTCATTCATTACATCCAAAGCTTTCTTTAAATTTTCCTCTGACACAGCCGAATAGTTTATTATAAATTTGTGTTTAAACTCATCCAAATTATTGTAACAATAGTCTGACACACCTGATATGTTAATATTGTTTTGCTGCAATTCCTTCTTAAACTGTTCGTCGTCTATTTTTTTATTAATATTCAAAATAAAATGCAGACCTGAGTTTTCCTCTTCTATTGAAACCTTGCTGTAAATAGGGTGATTCTGTATAGTTCTTATTATTTTATTTCTATAATCTCTATAATAATTACGCATTCGGTTTATGTGTCTTTCGTAGTAACCCTTGCTTATAAAATTAGCCAGTGTGTACTGCTCAAATCCTGACACAGTATTGGAATAAAAACCTAATTTCGTATTAAACTTGTCCATTAATTCATCAGGCAAAACCATATATGCAATTCTAATTGACGGTGCCAGTGTTTTTGAAAATGTATTCATATAAATTACACGTTTTCCCTCCATTCCTGCTATTGGTGGAATTGGTTTGCCCGAAAACCTAAATTCACTGTCGTAGTCATCTTCTATAATGTATTTCTTATTATTTATTGCCCACTTAAGCAAATGAGTTCTTCTTGAAATAGGCATAACTCTCCCTGTCGGAAATTGATGAGATGGTGAAATATGCACTGCATCTGCCTTGCTTTCCACCAGTTCATTAAGTTGTATGCCTCTTTGATCTATTTTAATGTGGAGGCACTTTACGCCATTACTTTCGTATACATTGCCTATCTTCTTATATCCCGGATCCTCCACTGCTATAACTTTATCTCTGCCAAGAAGTTGCACAATAATGCTGTATAAATACTCTGTTCCTGCACCTACTATTATGTTATCAGGATTAACATTCATTCCCCTAAAATGCTGAAGATGATCGGCTATTGCCTCCCTTAATTCCATTACACCGTTTTTTTCAGGAACAGAAAGGAAAGAATTTTCTTTGTCTAAAAGTGTCTGCCTCATTATTCTTGACCATGTTGCAAAAGGAAAACTATCATACATTATATGGTTTGAATTAAAGTCCACAAGCCATTTCTTCTTTTCTTTTTTCTTCTCATATTTGACTTTGGGCTTCTGCTCAATGTATTGACTTCCAATATCACTGGCAAAATATCCCTTCTTCTCCTTAGTGTATATGTAGCCTTCCACTATAAGCTGAGCGTAGGCATTTTCTACTGTTATTACACTAATGTCGTGATTTTTTGCCATTTCACGTTTTGACGGAAGCTTTTCATTGGCTTTAATTTTTCCTGATAAAATATCTTCTTTTATACACTTGTACAAATATTCATATAAAGATGTTTTTTCTCTTTTTCCAAAGTCATAAGTAAGCATAAATAAACCTAATCTTTCTGGTATTATATTTTTGTGGTAAAATAGCGATTGTATGATACCACATAAGGAATTATACTTGATTATAACAAAAATGTAAACGAACGGAGATTATCTATGAAACGTGTTTTAAGCATACAGGATATTTCATGTATAGGTAAATGTTCACTTACCGTTGCCCTGCCTATTATTTCGGCAATGGGCATTGAAACATCCATATTACCTACGTCCATTTTGTCAACACATACTATGTTTAACGATTTTACATTTCGTGATTTAACTGACGATATGGAACCTATTAAGAAGCATTGGCAAAAAGAAGGTTTCTCCTTTGATGCTATTTACACAGGCTATCTTGGAAGTGAAAAACAAATCACTCTTGTAAAAGATTATTTTAAAACTTTTGGAAATACCTGCAAATATATAATCGTCGATCCTGCAATGGCAGACAATGGCAAACTCTATTCAGGTTTCGATAAAGATTTTCCTTTAAAAATGGCAAAGCTTTGCAAGTATGCAGACGTTATTCTTCCTAATATTTCAGAAGCTGCTTTTATGACCGGTATGCCATATCCGGGAGAAAATGCTTCTAATGAATGTATTAAAGATTTGCTTCTAAGCCTTGCCAAACTTGGTTCTAAAATAATTGTTATTACAGGGGTTGAATCTGCTGACCAAAAATTCGGCTTTATGGGATACGATTCAGAAACAAAAGAGTTTTTTGAATACTACACTCCCAAAGTCCAAATGAAATCCCACGGCACCGGCGACGTTTTTGCCAGCACCTTTACCGGAGCGTTAATGAATGATTACAATATTCAGGATTCTTTAAAAATTGCCGCTGACTTTACAAAAGCCTGTATAAACAACACTTACAATGACCCAGAGGCAGTTAACTATGCTGTGAACTTCGAAAGTGAAATACCATATCTGTTGAAGCTAATTAGGAAAGTGTAATGGTGTAGTGTAGAAATTAATTCAATTCAAATCTTATAATATTCCCAAGCAAAAACAGCTTGGACTGCCTTTACATTAAGGTAATCCAAGCTGTTTTCCACTATTTAATATTCTGTAGCATTTCTACTTTGTCTGTCTTTTCCCAAGGTACATCGATGTCGTTTCTTCCAAAGTGGCCATAAGCTGCTGTCTGCTTGTAGATTGGTCTTCTAAGGTCTAACATTTTGATGATTCCTGCAGGTCTAAGGTCAAAGTTTTCACGAATGATTTCTACTAATTTTTCATCGTTAAGTTTTCCTGTTCCAAATGTGTCTACCATTACTGATGTTGGATGTGCAACACCGATTGCATATGATAACTGGATTTCACACTTGTCAGCTAAACCGGCTGCTACTATATTCTTTGCAACATATCTTGCTGCATAAGCTGCTGAACGGTCAACCTTTGTACAGTCTTTTCCTGAGAAAGCTCCACCGCCGTGACGGGCATATCCACCATAAGTATCAACAATAATCTTACGTCCTGTAAGACCGCTGTCTCCGTGAGGTCCTCCGATTACGAAACGTCCTGTTGGGTTAACGAAGAACTTAGTATTTTCGTCAATCATATCCTGTGGCAATACAGTGTCAAATACATACTTCTTAATATCTTCATGAATCTGTTCCTGTGATACTTCAGGATCATGCTGTGTTGAAAGAACAACAGCATCAAGTCTTGAAGGCTTGCCATTTTCATCATATTCTACTGTTACCTGGCTCTTTCCATCTGGTCTTAAATATTTTAATGTACCATTCTTTCTAACTTCTGTAAGCTTTCTTGCAAGCTTATGAGCCAATGAAATAGGGTAAGGCATATATTCTTCTGTTTCGTTAGTTGCATAACCAAACATCATACCCTGGTCGCCTGCACCTATAGCATCGATTTCTTCATCTGTCATTTTATTTTCTTTTGCTTCTAATGCCTTATCAACACCTAAAGCAATATCTGCTGACTGTTCATCAAGAGCTGTAATAACACCGCATGTATCGCAGTCAAAACCATATTTAGCTCTGTCATAACCAATCTCTCTAATTGTTTCCCTTACAACTTTCTGAATATCAACATATCCCTTTGTTGTAATTTCACCCATTACAAGTACAAGACCTGTTGTAATAGCTGTTTCACAAGCTACACGGCTCATTGGATCCTGTCTCATAAGTTCATCTAAAATCGCATCTGAAATCTGATCACAGATTTTATCCGGATGTCCTTCTGTTACTGATTCTGAAGTAAATAATCTTTTCTCCATTTTTTCTCCTCTCTGAAAATAAGCTTTCGCATTTGCAATTTACGAACTAATTATTTAAACTCGTAAAAATTATGAATAATCTATTGTTAACTACAAGCAAAAATTAAGTCCACTGTTTTACAGTGGACTTGAAATCAAGGTATTCAAATCCTCTTATTGATCAATGTATCATTGCTCCGGTGGGCACCTTCCATCATAATCGGGGGTTGCCGTGGCATCACAGATCCTTGTATCTCCGCCAACTCTTAATAAGAGAAATAATATTTTCCTGACAGTTATAACATTAAACAATATATATGTCAATAGATAATATTACCATATCGTAAAAGTATCGTAAAAGAACCACACCTTCCGGCGTGGTTCCTTACGTAATAAAACAAAATTCATAAAAACAGTTTATTTCTTAGTTTTAACTGACTTTTTAACCCATTTACTATAAATAGCATTTCCTGCATAGTTAGTCTTTGTAGCTCTAACTCTTACATAGTACTTTTTACCTTTCTTAAGGTTCTTAATTGTGTATGTAGTCTTCTTTGCAGTTTTTACTGTGCTCTTCTTAAAGTTCTTCTTTAATGAATATTCAACTTCATATTTCTTAATGCCTTTTACTTTCTTGAACTTTAATGTAACTGTAGCTTTCTTAGCATTCTTCTTAACTTTGTTAGCCTTTAAAGATTTAATCTTTGTAGCTTTTACTGTGTTAAGTTTCTTAATTGTAGCCTTAACTGAAGCTTCTGTAACACCAGCCTTAGTTGTAGCAAACATATTAATCTTTCCTGTTAAAGGAATACTAAATGTTACTGCGTTTGGATTTGAAGCATCCTTAGCTCCGTTAGTGCTTACGATAGCATTAGGGAACTGTACTGTTATGCTTGTCTGAATATCTTCTTCCTTAAGTTCAACTCCCATTTCCTTGTATGCAGCAAAAATGTCCACATCTTCTGCATCTAATAATTTCATTATGTCACCGTTCATATAGAATGTATCTGTAGTAACATATGTATCAAATCCCTCTACACCAAATTCTTTCTGTAAATCACCCTGTTTAATATTCTGTGTCTGATCTATTACATAATAATCTTTTCCGTTCTCTGTAACAGTTTTTACACTTACCCCTTCATCTTTAAGTGCTGGTAACATTAATGTAATCAAAGCTGACGCTTCAGCTTCTGATACAGTCTGTCCCTGTGACTTCATCATCTGAATGTAGGCCTGAATAGCTGCCTGTTTATCAACTTTGATATTTGTAGTCATCTTAGCACTTCCATCGCTGTTAATAACTACTGTTGACTTCTGTGTGACACACCCTGTTAATGCTAATGCTAAAACAAGCATAATAGCTACTATTTTTGTTTTCATTGTTTTCATCTTTTTATCCTCCTTAAATTGAAAAAATGGTGTCCGTTTTATTACCCTGACACCATTTTATCACATTTAATATATAATTACATTAAAATTCAAAATATTCTTTAAAATATTTTTATACGATAACACATCGCTCTCAATACACTTTAAACACAGATATACGATGGTATATCATCAATAACATTACACCGATTATTTATCTTCATTACGGAATTGAACAGGTGTCATTCCATATTTCTTTTTAAATAATCTTGTAAAATGTTCCACATTTTGATATCCAACCTTTTCAGCAATAGTTTCAACTGTCATATTGCCACCCTTTAATAAAGTTCTTGCTTTCTTCATACGAACATTCTTAACTAATTCACCGAAAGTTTTTCCGGATTTTTCCTTTATATATTTTGACAAATAAGGCTTTGAAAGATGGAACTGTTCTTCTAACTCATCTAATGTTACTGTAAGATAATTAGTATTAATATAATTCAAAATCTCAGTTAATCTTTCATCCTGAAACTTTTTTTCACCTGATGCTGCAACCAATTGGTTAACAGCAACTGTAAGTGCATAAATAGATGACTTTATTATATCTTCATCGATACCAACACCCCAATACATCTTACCATTACAGCTTATTCCCACATAAGAAACAGCCTTAGATGATGAACCTCTTGATAATGAATGCTCTTCATATACTGATAATTCATAACTAATATCAAAATACTGTTTAAATGCATTACTTACCGCATCAAGTCTACCGTTACCTGTGCTCTTAACAACTCTTGTTCCTTCATTCTGTGCAATTGTTACTTCTGCAACAATTCCATTCTTCTGAACATAATGTGTTTCAGACACACTAAATATGCTGTTATCATTAATATATTTGTCTTCAAAAATCTGATATACCCATGCCGGTGATAATTCCTTATGTTCCTTATCTGAAACATCCTTTACGGAATATCCGACTTCTTCTCTCATTTTCTCTGGTAATGCTAATCCATAACTCTGTTTCAAGATGTAGCTTACGCCACCTTTTCCTGACTGGCTGTTAATTCTGATAACGTCTGAATCATATGTTCTTCCCACATCTACAGGATCAATTGGCAAATAAGGGACTGTCCATGTTTCGTCATTACTTTCTGTTCTGCATGCCATTCCCTTTGAAATAGCATCCTGATGTGAACCTGAGAACGCTGTAAATACCAAGTCCCCTGCATATGGCTGACGTGGTCCAACCTTCATTCTCGTTACACGCTCATACATTTCACAGATTTCAGGCATATTGCTGAAATCAAGATGTGGATCAACACCGTGTGAAATCATGTTCATAGCCAACGTAACAATATCTACATTACCTGTTCTTTCACCGTTTCCAAATAATGTTCCTTCAATTCTGTCTGCTCCTGCCAAAACACTTAATTCTGCAGTTGCGACACCACAACCTCTGTCATTGTGAGGATGAACTGAAATAGTTACCGCATCACGATATTTTAAATTCTTATGCATATATTCAATCTGAGTTGCAAAAACATGTGGCATGGCATTTTCAACTGTTGCAGGTAAGTTAATAATAACCTTGTTATCCTGTGTTGGTTTCCAAACGTCAAGCACTGCATTACAAACTTCCAATGCATAATCCATTTCTGTGCCTGAAAAACTTTCAGGGCTATATTCAAATGAAAAGTTTCCTTCTACTTCATTAGCAAGCTTCTGTAATAATTCTGCTCCGTCAACAGCAATCTTCTTTATTTCATCTTTACTCTTTTTAAATACCTGTTCACGCTGTGCTACAGATGTTGAATTATATAAATGAATTACTGCGTGCTTTGCACCTTTTACTGCTTCAAAAGTTCTCTTAATAATATGTTCTCTTGCCTGTGTTAAAACCTGAACAGTAACATCGTCAGGAATCATATCACGTTCAATTAAGGCTCTCATAAAATTATATTCTGTCTCTGATGCTGCAGGGAAACCTACTTCAATCTCTTTAAAGCCAATCTTAACTAACATCTGGAAAAACTCTAATTTTTCATCTAAACTCATTGGCTCTATAAGTGCCTGATTTCCGTCTCTTAAGTCTACACTACACCAAATAGGTGCTTTATCTATATATTCTTTCTTTACCCAATCATATGTTGGTGTAGGTGGCATAAAATACTGTCTTTTATACTTTCCAAAATTCATCTTAAAATCTCCTTTTCAATCAATTAAATAATATATTTTTAGTTTCCTTATGTCAAGATTTGGTAGGTTCTTAATATAATAAATAGTTAGCTTGCTAACTTTCTTGCGAGTCAGAACGAAAAAAACCCTGCACTTCCAATTAGGAAATGCAGGGACGTATTCTCTACCTACGCGGTACCACTCTGCTTCATGTTATACATGCTCTCTAAGGATGCCTTTGACATCCGCTCCCTTTAACGGTGGAATCCGTCCAAGCCTACTCTTGAAATAATAAGATTATTTCGTCAGTCTTACTATCCAAACCATTCAGCCGGCAGCTCCAAGGTGAGTTCATTGCATCGCTTCTGCTGTCTTACACCTGCCGACAGCTCTCTGTTAACCACTTAACAACTACTATTCCTTTTCAAAGCCTTTTTATTTTTAGGATGGTCTAATATTAACATACGCAAATTTGTTTGTATAGTGACAGTTTTAATCAGTTTTATTGATTATTTTTAATTAAGTAATCATCCAACCTTTAATTTAAACTTGCGCTCTTCTTTTTCAGAATCTACTTTTGCAATAATTGCTCCAAGACCTGAAAGCTTCTCTTCGAATCTTTCATAACCTCTCTGGATATAAACAATGTCATCTACTACTGTAAATCCGTTAGCTGCCATGCCTGCAATAACAAGTGCTGCTCCTGCTCTAAGGTCTGGTGCTGCAACCTGTGCCCCTGCAAGACTTCCAACACCTGTAATAAATGCTGTATTGCCTTCTACCTTCATTATTGCACCCATACGTGTCAATTCATCTACATATTTAAATCTGTTTTCAAAAATACTTTCTGTTACTGTACTGCTACCGTTGGCCATTGTAAGAACAACTGCCATCTGTGGCTGCATATCTGTAGGAAATCCCGGATAAGGCAAAGTCTTAATCTTTGCACTTCTAATGAAATCTCCTGCCTTAACGCGTACTGCGTCATCATATTCTATAACTGTGCATCCCATTTCAATAAGCTTAGCTGAAATACACTCTAAATGTTTAGGAATAACATTCTTAATCAAAACTTCCCCACCTGTAGCTGCTGCAGCACACATAAATGTACCTGCCTCAATCTGGTCAGGAATAGTTGAATATACTGTTCCGTGAAGTTCACGAACACCTTCAATTCTAATCTTGTCAGTTCCGGCACCTCTTACATTAGCTCCCATACTGTTAAGCATATTGGCAATATCTACTACATGAGGTTCCTTAGCCGCATTCTCAATTACTGTCTTTCCTTCTGCCCTAACTGCTGCAAGCATAACATTAATTGTTGCTCCAACAGAAGATGTGTCAAAAAAGATATGGTTTCCAACTAAACGTTCCGCCTGAGCATTAACCATACCATGATCAGTAATAACATCTGCTCCCAAAGCTCTAAATCCCTTAAGATGCAAGTCAATAGGTCTGCTACCGATTGCGCATCCACCCGGAAGAGCAACCTCTGCCTTGTTAAACTTGCCCAAAAGAGCACCAAGCAGATAATATGAAGCCCTAATCTTTCTCATTTGCTCATATTCTACTACATGTGTTCTAATTGTTTTTCCGTTAATTGTTACTGTATGTCTATCTATTCTATTAACTGTTGCTCCAATGTTTGCAATAGCATCTATCAACTGATTAATATCACTAACATCAGGCAAATTCTCTATTGTCACGTCTTCATCTGTCATTATTGCTGCAGCAAGTAATCCTAATGCAGCATTCTTTGCTCCGCCTATTTCAACTTCGCCATTAAGTGCTACTCCACCTTTTATTACAAAACGTTCCATTCTTTACTCCCGGTATATATGTATATTTTATATCAAACAGGGATTGGTCACAATTAAGCCCTCTCCCACCAATAATTATCTTCGTATATCTACACAATTATAGCACAATATCTATCTTTGTAAACATAATAAAAGCACAATATATATAAATTTCAGCGATTTTTTTGGTCAATTTTTATAAATTGTGCTTTACTATATTATTACATTATGATAATTTTCAAAATGTGTTACCTGTTACTAACATACTCAATAGGATTAACCCTTTTTCCATCCTTTACAACTTCAAAGTGAAGATGTGGTCCAGTGCTAAACCCTGTGGAACCGCTAAGTGCTATGACCTGACTTTGTTCAACTTTTTCTCCCTTTGAAACTTTCACTTTCGAAAGGTGGGCATATCTGGTTTTGAACCCGTTATTATGATTAATCAAAATATTATAACCATAACTTTCACTAAAATAAGCCAATTCAACCACGCCCTCTGCTGCCGCTCTTACCTTTGTGCCTGTATTAACAGCCCAATCGTGTCCATTATGACTTGCAGTTCTTGAAATTGTATCTCCAAAACCTGATGTGGTAATTCCACCCTTTACCGGTTTTTTCAAAACGAAATTATTAACATTTTTTGTATCATTTTTGTTAACTATGGACGTTGTTAACATTTCTTGGTCTGCATTTATGGCTTTATTGTTGATAGATTTTATTTTACCATTAACATTTATATTTTTCTTGTTAATATCTTTATGATTTTCTTTTAATGTTAGAACCTTTGCTGTACTCTCTTTCACCCGGTAGTCATTATTTTTTGTAATAAATCCATATGCATATATTTCAACTGCCAATTGGTAAAAAGTCAAAATCATAATCATAGTCACCATAAATACTGCTATGCAGACGAAAGCGCTTTTATGTGATTTTTTATTAATAAACATTATTTTATCCCCCTAAAAATAAATGTTCTATTCTTTTAGCTAATATCCGTATGTATTTTTTGTTTTAGCAAATTATATAATTTGTTCTAAAATCCACTCTGGCGTAATTTTGTTACAACCTTATCAACTGTTTTTTCAACAGAACACTGATTTTCGCTAATCACAATATCAGCATATTTTTCATATAAAGGACATCTTTCATCATAAAGGTCCTTTAATGTCTGTCCTCCTTTTAAAACCACCCCACGCTGCTTAAGATTTCCTAATCTTCTCTCTAAAGAGTATAGGTCTAATTTTAAATAAACTATTGTTGCTATTTCTGATAAATGTTCCATTGCCTCTGTGCAGTAAACAACGCTTCCTCCTGTGGAAATTACTGCCTTCTCAGGATTCAATGACTTGTTCACGTCATTTTCTACCTGAACAAAGCCCTCTGTTCCACGCTCAGCTATGATTTCTTTCAAAAGTTTGCCGTACTGCTCCTGAATTACAAGGTCAGCATCTATAAACTGGTATCCCAGTATTTTTGCAATTATTACTCCTATTGTGCTTTTTCCTACTCCCGGCATACCTATTAATACAATGTTTTTTTTCATTTCAGTCTCCTTTTGTTGGCAAAATTGCTACCATCTTCCATTGCCAAATTGTTTGTTTTTTCTGTTTGTATCTTTTATTTTATAATCTTACTTAAATTTTTTGCTTTTGTTTTTTGTTATTCTTCATAGTATTTTTTGTTTTTCATGTCTACTGTTTGCTCAGCTAACAGGCTTGCTCTTTTTATTTTGTCCTCGCCGTATTTGTTTTTGATGGCATCTAGTGCCTTGTCCAGTTTTTTCATTTTTTCTCTGGATATGTTGGTTGTGGCGTTTTGTTGTTTGTTTGTGGTTTGCGCCATTATGTCCATTATGGACATTTGTTCTAAGGCTCCCTGTTCTTCTAAGTTGGCGGTTCGTATTCCAAGCAGGCGCACGCTTTTGTTTCCGTCTTTTTCCCAAAGTTCTCTAAAAAGTTCTTTTGAGAGCTGGTATATTTCTGTGCCTGAGTCTGTGCATCTATCAAGTGTTGTCTGCCTTGATGCTTTTATGAAGTCGTTATATTTCACTTCTACAGCTACTGTTTTTGCCATTTGTTTTCCTTTTCGAAGTCTACCGGCTACTTTTTCTGACAGTTGAAGTAGGATTTTTTCTATTTCTTCCATATTATCAAGGTCATATGGCAATGTGATGGAGTTGCCCACTCCTTTTAGTTCTTCACGCTTGGTATTTACCACGCTTTTATCTATTCCATTGGCGTATTCCCAAAGTATTTTTCCATGCTTTTTCAGGTGCGCCTCCAAAATATATTCAGGGCTTGTTGCCAGTTGGCCAATATTGTATATTCCAAGTTTGTGCAACGTGTTTACACTTGATTTACCTGCCATATAGAGTTCTTCAACAGGTAGTTGCCACATTTTTTCTTTTATTTCTCTTCTATATAATGTATGAACTTTGTCAGGCTTAGTAAAATCTGATGCCATTTTTGCCAAAACTTTCACATCGGATATTCCTACGTTTACGGTGAAGCCAAGTTTCTCTTTTACTGTGTCTTTTATTTTGTACGCACATGCTAATGGCGATGGATACTCGTTTTGTATTCCCGAAAAATCCATATAGCACTCATCCACGCTTACCTGCTCAATGTCAGGTGTAAATGTTCTAAGCAAATTCATTAGTTTATGGCTTTGTTCATTGTAATAACCGTGCTCCGGCGGAACAATCAGTATGTTAGGGCACTTTTGCAACGCATTGGCTATAGGCTCACCTGTAACTATTCCAAACTTTTTTGCGGAGATGGATTTTGCCAAAACTATTCCGTGTCGCTTTTCCCTGTCACCGCCTATGATGGCAGGAATATTTCGTATGTCGATTTTCTTTTCATCTTTTGCTGCTTCTTTAAGCAACTTTACTGCTGTCCAACTTAAATAAGCTGAATTTACATCAATATGAAATATTATTCCCATATATTGCCATCCTTAAACAGTTATTTTGATTAAATTATTTTTCATTCTTGCTTGGCAAATTAATTTCTCTTTATCTGTCAAACTAATCTTTAGACATTTTTGAATATTTATTTGTTTTTTCTGTATCTCTTTTTTGCTGCTTTTTTCTTAATTACAGAATATCCAAACTTGCCTATTTTTTTACCAAGACCATAATACCAGCCGTGAGAATATACAATAGGCTTTGCCTTTTCAAAACTAAATGTTCCATTTTCGTCCATATATTTTTTGTCCGCGTGTACGCAAAGTACTTTCGCCACAAACATATCGTGACTGCCACATGGAACAACATCTGTTACCTGGCATTCAATGTTTACAGGACTTTCCTTAATCAAAGGTGCCTTAACATATTTTGCAGGTTCTTTTGTTAATGATGCATTCTTAAACTTGTCCTCATCCTTACCTGACTTTACTCCACAATAATCTGTGGCATATGCCAATTCTTCTGTTGTCAGATTAATTACAAATTCCCCTGTTTCTTTTATCATATGATGTGAGTATCTTGAAGGTCTTACTGAAACGTAAACCATTGCCGGGTCTGAGCATACCGTTCCTGTCCACGCAACTGTCAACACATTATCATTTCCCTCATCATCTGCCACCGTAACCAAAACAGATGGAAGGGGATATAACATATTTCCCGGTCTCCAAATTTCTTTTGACATAGTTTCCTCCATTATTTCCTTGAATCATTTTTTATTTTGTCTTTAATTTTTTTGCTTAAATTTTTATTTGATTTTTCCTTCAAATTATTTTCTTTTTTGTTTTTCACTTAATTTAACATTCTTAATCTTAAGATTTCCATTGTCTATGCTGTACGTAATCTTCAATGTTGCCTTACAACTTCCTGAATATTTATACACATAACTTGTATATGTTGCAATGTCAGTTGTACATGTGTAGTCATAGTTGTATGTAGATGTTACCTGAAAATCTTTACTTTTACTGTCGTATTTTATTGTACTATTCAAATCCTTAATTTTAAAATCAGATACCTTGTACTTGTCTATGTTCTTCTTATCCGACCAATAAAGACCTGACATTGTTTCTTCTACTGTTTTTGATACGGATTTTTGAAGCTTTTTGTCATCTATAAATGCCATAAGTTTTTTATCGCTTTTGCTTCTGTTTCTTGCGGCACTATAATATTTATTAATAAAATCCGTAACGCTGTTTGTTATTTTTGAAGTGTACCGGTCATTTGCTGTGTACCAACTCTTTGTCAAATCCACTTCCATATCTTTTTTTATAACATTTGCAAGTGTATTTTTTGCACAATATTCATTCTCACATGTTATTTTATAATTTCCATTTAAAATAGCCTTAAAATTATATATTTGAATATTATTTTCTGTTGTAATATTTGCGTCTTTATCTGTAATTTCAATTCCTGCAATTGTAAGCTTGTCTCCCTGTGGAATCTTTATTGTAAGATTTTTAACTAGCATTTTTTCAATATCTACCTTGTAGTCAGGCTTTAACTTAGGCAGATGCATCTTCTTATTTAAATAAATATTCATATTCTGAGAGCTATCCGTCTCATCATCTGTACATTCAATTGTTACCACATATTGTCCGTCTTCTTTTCTAGGATCGTTAATCTTGTAAGAATCTATTGTCACTGATTCTCTTGTTTTCTGCATTATTTCCTTGTATCTGTCCTTGCTAATATAGTAGCCGTCTTTCTTGTCCAAAAGATTGTACATTGTGTCATAATCCTGTTGCATAAAAGCTCTGAAATATGTAACCGCCTGCTCCGTCGGATTGGAAACGTGTTTAACGTAGGCTGCAAAAGCTCCTATTCCCATACACACTGCAATAAAAAACAGTATGCTTATAAGTCCGAAAATTCTACTTTTATATATTTTTTTTAATATTTGTTCCATTTTAATCCCCTAATTATTCTGCTATAATTTTTACTATATTAAATGTTACCCATTATCCTTGATTTTTGCAAGGCTTTTATGTATCATTTATTTATTATAGACGAGGTGTAAAATGGATAAAAAATTATTATTTAATGAAGCTCTTACTTCATTGGTAGACTTTGCTGCTGCCAATGCTAACCATGTAACAATGGATGATGTAAAATTATATTTTAAAGATTTAATTGATGATGATAGCCAGTATCAGTTTATTTACGACTATCTTACCCTTAATAAAGTTGAGATTGAGGGATTTACTCCACCAGCCAATAATCCTTTGGCTGATGACGCTCCTGAAACTTCGGCCGATGAAGCTATTTCTGAAACTGCTTCTGTTTCTAACCATGTTGAATCAGAAGAAGAATTATCTTTTATTAAGATGTATATGGAAGAAATGGAAGCCCTTCCTAATCTTTCAAAAGATGAAGAGGCTGATTTAATTGACAAGCTTTTAGCCGGTGATACTTCCGTTTCATCTAAGATTGTTGAAGCTAATCTTTCTTTAGTTGCAAAAATTGCTGAAGGTCATCGTGGAAAAGGCGTTAACTTTGGAGACTTAATTCAAGAGGGTAATGTTGGTTTAATGCTTGCAGTTTCTGATTACACAGAATCTGTTGGCGATTTCCATTCATTTATTTCAGGTAGAATTGAAGATGCAATTAAGAATACTGTTAATGTTCAGATTAACTCAGACAGAATTGGGCAGCATCTTGCTGACAAACTTAACAGACTTGACGAAGTTACTAAGAATTTAAGTGAGAAACTTGGTCGTGTACCTGAATTAGACGAACTTGCCAAAGCTATGAACATTTCAAAAGATGAAGCTTCTATATTGCTAAAGACTTCTCTTGATACATTGTCAGTTAATGAAGACACACAGATTACTGACGGTTCTGAGGCTAATGGTGCTTCTGATGGAATATCAACTGAAGAAGCATTTGCAAGACCTGAAAAAGATCCGTTGGAGTGGAGAGTTAATAAGAAATAAAGGATGTAATTCCAATAATAAAAGCAAGAATACTAGGTTCCGCTTCTGCCATAAGCCAAATGCTACTTGTATTCTTGCTTTTTTATACATTTCATTAGTTTTTAACCATTTACTTTTCTGCCCATTTCCACATTTTATCCCAAGGATCTTTTGTTCCTAACGCCAAAATCCATTCGGTAATAACATAGTAACACAAATAAATTGGAAAAATTAAAATTTTCTTTAATGTAATCTTCATACTGTACCTCCATTTTTTACCTTCTATACACATTTGTATATTTTCTAATCTTATCTGCTAATTTGTCTGTCAACTTATCCTTCGTAACACGCCATTTCCAGTTATCACCTAAAGTTGATGGTGTGTTTATTCTTGCTTCATTTCCAAGTCCTAGGTAGTCCTGAAGTGGAATGATACATAAGTCTGCCACTGATGAATGAGCAAGTCTTATTATTTCATCTACCATTTCCTGACCAACAGGTATGTCTCTACCTATGTAATCTTTTATGTATCCTAATGTGTAATCATTTACATGTTTCAACCAACCTAATAAAGTTTCGTTGTCATGTGTTCCTGTATATACAACACAATTATTGTAGTAAGTAAAAGGAAGGTATTCGCAAGGTTCATAAGAATCTCTTGCATCAAAAGCAAATTCTAATACTTTCATATTCGGGAAATTACTGTCTTTTACAAGCTGTCGTACGCTATCTGTTATATAACCTAAATCCTCTGCAATAATGCTAATCTTTCCAAGCTTCTCTTTTACGACATCAAACAAATCCATTCCCGGACCTTTTTCCCATTTACCAACTACAGCATTCTTTGAACCGGCAGGAATTGCATAATATTCATCAAAGCCTCTGAAATGATCTATTCTTATTACATCATAAAGCTTTGTGCTATTTTCAATTCTCCTAATCCACCATGTATAACCTGTCTGCTTATGATAATCCCACTTGTAAACAGGATTTCCCCAAAGCTGTCCATCTGCAGAAAAAGCATCCGGTGGGCAACCTGCAACAGATATAGGCTTAACCTCTTCATCCATTTGGAATAATTCAGGATTTGCCCATACATCCGCACTGTCATAAGCAACATAAATTGGAATATCTCCAATAATTTTTATTCCCTTATCATTTGCATATTCCTTTAATTTAAACCATTGCTCATAAAACTTAAACTGAATAAATTTATAGAAAAGAATTTCATCCTTAAACTTTTCCCTATAACTTTCCATTGCTTTTGGCTTTCTTACTCTAATTTCATCTTCCCACAATTCAAAGCTTTCCCCATTATGCTCTGCCTTTATAGCCATAAACATGGCATAATCTTCAATCCAAAATCCGTTCTCTTCTACAAACTTCTTAAAACCTTCATCCTCTGGATTACTTCTCTTGTAAGCCTTTTTTAGAAGATTAAATCTGCCGTTATATAATTTTTCATAATCAATATATTCATTATTCTCACCAAAATCAACAGAATTACATTCTTCTTCTGTAAGCAATTCTTCTTCTATTAATTTTTCCAAACTAATAAAATAAGGATTTCCCGCAAAAGTTGAAAATGACTGATATGGTGAATCTCCGTAGCTTGTTGGCCCTATAGGCAATATCTGCCAGTATTTTTGATTTGCTTTTTCCAAAACATCCACAAAATCATATGCTTCTTTTGAAAAACATCCTATTCCATATTTTCCCGGTAAACTTGAAACAGGTAATAAAATTCCACTAGCTCTCATTGTCCCTCCTTAATAGTTCTAAGCTATTTCTGCCTGGGCAGTTATATCTAATATAATACCATTTACCACCTTATAATGCTACTTTTCAAAAAATTTTGTATATAATTTTATAATAAAAATCAATGTACATTTATCAATTAATTTGCATAATTATTACTTGTTTAATTATTTATGATACTATTTTTCCAAATATTTATTGGCTGATTCTGTTACTGCAAGTCCACCTGTTCCTGTTTCTTTTAAACATGCCGGCATGCTATTTCCAATGCGACGCATACTGTCAATTACATCATCAGGTGTAATTGCACTTTCTATACCCGCCATAGCCAGTTGAGCAGATGTTACTGCATTAACAGCACCATATGAGTTTCTCTTAATACATGGAACTTCTACTAATCCCTTTACCGGGTCACAAGTAAGCCCTAACATGTTTTTAAGTGAAAGTGCTGTTGCATTTACAATCTGTTTAACTGTTCCTTTCTGGAGAAAAGCTAAAGCTCCGGCTGCCATTGCACTTGCTGAACCTATTTCAGCCTGACAGCCTCCTGCAGCTCCCGCAATAAAAGCATTCTCTGCTATAACTTTGCCAATTCCGGCAGCAACGTACATTGCCTTAACCATTTCATCATCACTTAAATTATATTCTTCCTGATAACTAATAAGTACCGCAGGCAAAACTCCACAGGCACCGGCCGTAGGTGCCGCAACAATTCTTCGCATACAGGCATTTGACTCGCCCATCTTAATTGCTTTTTCCATAACATTTCCAATAAATTTTCCGCAAATATTTTTGTTAGCTGCATTATATCTGTGAATTTTTTCTCCATCTCCACCGGCTCTTTTGCTGGCTGACTTTAAATTTCCATTATAATTTTTGTCAGCCTCTTTCATTGCCAAATACATATTTAACATTTTTTCGTAGGACTGCTCTTTAGTCCTTCCGTTTTCTTCCATATCAGACTGTTCAATAACCTGCCACACTTCTAATTTATTTTCATTAACTAAATCTTCTAACTCTTTTAATGTATGATAATAAAACATAAACTCTCCGTCCTTAATTTATATTCCTGCAAAATAAGTTACCTTTAGTATTCCTTCAACGTGCTTCAACCATTCGATTCCTTCCTTTGGAATCTGCTGGTCGCATTCAACTACCATAACCGCATTGCCACCTTTTGCCGACCTGTATAGCTGCATGGTTGCAATGTTTACCGACTTGTGGGCAAGCATGGAAGTAACCTCCGACACGTGCCCCGGCTGGTCCATATTATGAACAATAAGGGTAGGACATTCTCCTGAAAAATTAGTATCAATACCATCAATTTGAGCAATATTTATTCTTGATCCACCTATGGATTGCCCCAAAACTTCTATTTTGTTGCCATTGATTCCTTCTAATCTTAACAACGCTGAATTAGGATGACCTTCATTAAGCTTTGCCTCACCAAACTCAATTTTCATATCTTTCTCCTTGGCTATATTGAAGCTGTCGGAAATACGGTAATCATCAGGCTCCATACCAAGCAAACCTGCAACTATAGCCTTCTTAGTTCCGTGGCCTTCACCTGTAGCAAGGAAAGAACCATACAATAAAATCTGAGCTTTCTTAACAGGCTCCCCTAACAACTTACCACCAATATATCCTATTCTTACGGCACCTGCCGTATGGGAACTTGAAGGGCCAACCATAATCGGACCTACAATATCAAAAATATCCATATTATGCCTCCTTTTTTAGTACATTTTTTGATTCGCGTGGAGAATTTTTTCGTTGGCAAACACGTTACTTTTATCATTTTGTTCCGCCGCCTATTGTAAGACAAAAAACAAAACTCGCCTACGGCTCAAACAGTTGTTTTTTGCCTTACGCTATGCTCGCAAAATTTCAAAAAGTTGCCTATTGTTTGCCACCAAAAAAATTCTCCGTGCTACATAAAATGAACAATAAAAAAGAACTTATCCATATAACAAGAGGTATTCCCATTTTTACATTGGTATAAGTTCTTTTAATTTAATCCGTTGTCCTCGGATTTGTTTTTAAATAGCAGTTTTTATTAGTTTTCTTCTATCTGTTTTGGCTTTTTTATCATTGAGATAAGTGCTAATACTGCACAGATTGCACACCAAGCTGCCCAGATTATAAGGTCTGTGTAGCTTCCAGCCATTGTGAATCCCATGATTGCGCCCAATCCAAATAATACGATTACGGCGATATTTCCGCCTTTGCCTTTTGAATTTCGTGTGGCTATTGATACAATTCCACCTGCCAATAACATAATTGCAACAATGATTCCTGCGCTTCCGCCAACTTCTCCATTGTCCTCTATACTGTTGCTTATGCCTGCTGCACATGACTGAAATGTTACAAATACAAACATAATTATTGACAGTATTCCTGATACCAGTTTCCAAGTCTTCATAATATAAAACCTCCTTCTTTTTACATTATTCTACACTTTTCCACTTTTGTTTTGTTATGCTGGCGGCATACTTTTATTTTAAAGTTATAATTGACAAAATTATTAAAATAGCCAACCATATTACCAATGCTATCCCTATTCTGTTTAAATATTCAAAAAATTTGTACTTAAATTTTCTTTTTCTTATTCTATAAACAACATCCCCTATGTTTGTCAAATATATATATGGAATAATCCAACACATTTCGCTTAAAATAACACATAGCCATTTATAGCCTTTTTTGACATTTATTACGCTTGTTCCTATTTCAATGTATGTTGCAAAAACAGATACATACATTATTATTGCAATTATCTTGTGCAAAATATTATTTTTTCTAAATCCCGGAACGGTTCTGATTATCCCCCTAAAGCTTAATTCTTCTAATTCATCCGGTTCTAAAATATCCTGATTGTAGTGTTTAATATATTTCAATTTTTTTTCAATTTCTTCAATTGACTTATATCTTTTTTCGGGAGCTATCTCAGTACATTTCCTGCTCATTTTCACAAGTCTTTCAACTATCTTGTGCTCTTCTAATGTAAGACCGGTACCGGTGTACACAATTTCTTCCTCCGAGACCTCCCTAACGGTTTTCGCATAAGGCTTGACCATATCGCCAATAAGCACGCCCAAGGAATAAATGTCGCTTCGCTTGTCTGTCTGGGCAAAACCAAACTGCTCAGGTGATGCATAGCCCACCGTTCCAAGAAATTCTGTGTCACTATCGGCTTCTTCTTTTCTAATTCTTGCAATATCAAAATCAATGATTGTAATATGATTGTGTCTGTCCACAATTATATTTTTCGGTTGCAAATCCCTGTGTACAATATTTTTGTTGTGGACTTCTTTTAAGCCGTTGCAAATCTGCCTTACGTAATCAACAATTACTTCCACTGGAATATTTTTCTGCAAAACATCACATAATCTTTTTCCATTAACAAACTCTTCAACAGCCACACATTTGTCTTCATGTAAAAAACAATCCATTACATCAACAATGTTGCTATTATCCAAATCTTTAAGCCTGTGGTACACATCCAAACCGTGTTTGTCCATTACCTTAAACACCACTATTTCATTAGTATCTGTATTTCTTGACAAAATAGTCTTGCACTTTTGTGTGTCCGCCAAAACTGCAAGTTGTTCGTATTTTTCAAAATAATAATTTTCCTTAAAGTCCATTTTCTATAATATTCCCTTATATAAAAGTCTGTTAATTTAACAGTATTACGTATATAATATCATTATTCGACACATTTTTTAATATGGGGAAAGGATATTTATAATGAATTCAAATAATTTTTCAAATTTTAATAATGACAAATCACAAAAAACTACAGACCAGCTTCTTAAAATTTTACAAAACTCTAATGACATAAATTCTTATTTAACCGACAATGATTCAAACATTAGTAACATAAGTTTTCATGAATATCTAACTCAACTTTTAGATGAAAAAGGTCTGACAAAAGCTCAGGTAATCACTGATTCAAACATCCAAAAAAACTACGGCTACCAAATCTTTGATGGTTCAAAAACACCATCCCGCGACAAAGTTATTGCCCTTGCACTTGCAATGCAGCTGAATTTGGATGAAGCCAACCGCCTGCTTCACCTTTCAAACAATGGCATACTTTATCCGAAAATCAAAAGAGACAGCATTATTATATTCGGTCTTGAAAATAATCAAAAAATCATCGATTTAAATATTACACTGGATGATTTGGGGGAAGCACCATTGGGGTAAATTCTAAAAGGAGCCGGTGGTTTTCCACCGGCCCTTTTAATGAGATTAAGTAAAATATATATTTAAGAACAGAGTTCCAAAATATCATTGTTATCTAATAGTTCTGTAAACTCAAATTCTATCTGTATTTCCAACTACATTCATAGCTGTTATCAATTATCTGTTATTTTCTTTCATTCTTGTAAGATAATGCTTCCACACCAACTTCTCCTGTACGAACTCTCATAACATCTTCTACATTTGTTACGAAAATCTTACCATCGCCATAGTGTTCTGTGTTAAGTGCCTTTCTTGCAGCTGCTACTACAAGTCCGGGATCAACTGTTGATACTACGATGTCAACCTGTACCTTTCTGTAAAGATTCATTGTTGTTGATACACCTCTGTATCTGCCGGTCTTTCCTTTTTCAGCACCACATCCCATTACCTGGGAAACTGTCATACCCATTACTCCAATGGCATTCATTGTGTCACGAAGAACTCCAAATCGTTCTTCAGGACAGATAATAGATACTTTCGTATATCTGCCTTCTGCTCTTTCTCCAAGTGTAAGTGCTACTGGCTTTACATCAGATAAATCAACTGAGCCTTCGCTTTCACCTGCATATGATGGTGCTGCTGGAAGGAAGTCTGCATATGCTGATGCAAGACCATGTTCTGAAATATCCATACCAATGATTTCTTCTTCTGCTGTTGTTCTAAGTCCTATTGTATGCTTAATTAACTGGAACACTATTGTCATCATTACTGCTGCATATAAATCAATTGCTACAATACCTAAAATCTGAATTCCTAAAAGTTTTGCTCCACCACCGTAGAATAAACCTGCATATGTTGAACCATCTGCGAAAGCCTGTACTGTATCGCCTCTGCCTGTTGCAAATAAACCAACAGCGATTGTTCCCCAAACACCGTTTGCCCAGTGAACACCAACGGCACCAACAGGGTCATCAATGTGGAACTTCTTATCAAGTACTTCAACCACTACATCAACCAAGATACCTGATACAGCACCAATTATTAATGCACCAATTGTATCAACTGAAGCACAACCTGCTGTGATACCTACCAAACCTGCAAGTGAAGCGTTCAAACACATACCAACATCAGGTTTTCCATCTTTAATCCAAGTAAATAACATACAAACTACTGTGGCTGTTGCAGGAGCGATTGTTGTATTCATAAAGATTGATGCTAAGCTATCTACATTAGTAGCTGCTGCACCGTTGAATCCATACCATCCAAACCAAAGTATGAAACAACCAAGTGCCCCAAGTGTTATTGAGTGACCTGCAATGGCATTTGATCTTATCTTACCATTAGATCTCTTTGTATACTTTCCAATACGTGGTCCAACAATTATTGCTCCTACCAAAGCTGCCATACCACCAACTGAGTGGATTACTGCTGAACCTGCGAAATCAACGAAATGTAACTGCTGTAACCAACCGTTGCCTCCTAAGTTCCATACCCATCCTGCTTCAATCGGATATACTATTAGGCTTATTGCTCCTGAGTAAATACAGTAAGCGCTGAACTTTGTTCTTTCTGCCATAGCCCCTGAAACAATTGTTGCTGCTGTGGCACAAAATACTAACTGAAATACGAACTGTGACCAGTTAAAACTGTTGTAATTTGTAAAGATGTCAAGATTTGGAATACCAATTACCCCCATTACGTAATCTTCTGACATCATCAAACCAAATCCTAAAATAATGTACATTAATGTACCAATACAAAAGTCCATCAGGTTCTTCATAATAATGTTGCCTGCATTCTTTGCTCTTGTAAAACCTGTTTCAACCATTGCAAAACCGGCCTGCATAAAGAATACTAAGCCTGCTCCTATTAAGAACCAAATTGCGAAGCTGCTGTTTGTAGCTTCCTGTAAAATTTCCTGTGCGTTCATAGTTCCTTCCTCCATTCTTTTCCATTATCCTATTATTTTACTTAAGAAAGCATTGTAAATATTGTCCCTTCATAAATCACTCCAACTTTGTTGTCACAACTTTATGAACTTAACTTTATTTACTTAAAAGGGGATTGCTTTCTTCATTGAAAAACTTATCTTTTGTCTGATTTAATTTCTTAAACCCATTGGCTAATCCGTTAGCTCCTACTTAACTTTTTAACCTAAAACAAAAGAAAAAGAGAGCAAGACTTTTTACGTCTGCTCCCTTGCATTTCGTTTAACAATGGCTAGTATAACATCATTTTTTAAAAAAGCAACTGTGATTTTAACATAACTTAAATAATTAGTTTTCTCATTAATAATTTAAAACCGGTTATTAAAATTATTAATTTTAAACTTTTAAAAATTAACCCTACGCTAATTTTCCATTTCAGTTATTAATCAATTTGGTGAATTTTCTGCCCAAAACTCACTTGTTTTTAAAATATGTTATCTTTTAAGAATTAAAAACTATGCCATGATTTTTTTAATTTTATTGTAAATTCCTTCTGCGTCAAGACCAAATTCTTTTAATAATTCCACTGCAGGACCTGAATGTCCATACACATCTTCAACACCAATCTTTGAAACGCTAACAGGATATTTAGCACTTAAGCAATCACATACTGCACTACCTAAACCACCAATAATTGAATGTTCTTCAACTGTAATAACCTTGCCTGTTTTCTTAGCTGATTCAACAATAATGTCTTCATCTAAAGGCTTAATTGTGTGAATGTTAATTACTTCTGCATTAATTCCGTCTGCTTCAAGATTCTTAGCTGCTTCTAAAGATGCTGCTACCATAAGACCTGTTGCTACAATAGTAACGTCTGTTCCTTCTTTTAATTTAACACCCTTACCGATCTCAAATTTGTAATCTTCACTGTTGATGATAGGTGTAGCAAGACGACCAAATCTTAAATAAACAGGTCCTTCCATTTCGTAAGCTGCCTTTACAGCCTGCTTGGCTTCAATATCATCACAAGGGTTAATAATTGTCATTCCCGGGATTGTACGCATTAATGCAATATCTTCATTACACTGATGAGTTGCACCGTCTTCACCTACTGAAATACCTGCATGAGTTGCACCAATCTTTACATTAAGATGTGGGTAACCTACTGTATTTCTTAACTGATCAAATGCACGTCCTGCTGCAAACATAGCAAATGTGCTTGCAAAAGGAACTTTTCCACATGTTGACATACCTGCTGCAATACCTACCATATTACATTCAGCTATACCACAATCAATAAATCTTTCAGGGAAAGCTGCTTTAAACTTTCCTGTCTTTGTTGCTGCTGCAAGGTCTGCATCTAAAACAACAAGATTGTCATGTTCTTTTCCTAATTCAACTAAAGCGTCTCCATAGCTGTCTCTTGTTGCGATTTTCTTTACTTCTGACATAATGCTTCACCTGCTTTCTCTAATTCTTCCATAGCGATATTGTACTGTTCTTCGTTTGGAGCTGAACCATGCCATGAAACCTGATTCTCCATAAATGAAACTCCCTTACCTTTTACAGTATTCATAATAATAGCTGTAGGCATACCTTTAGTTTCTCTTGCTTCTTTTAAAGCACTTCTAATTTCATCAAAATCATGTCCATTTATTTTAATTACATGGAAATTAAATGCTTCAAACTTCTTGTCAAATGGGTATGGTGAACATACTTCATCAATTGCACCATCAATCTGAAGATTGTTGTTATCAACGATAACTACAAGATTGTCTAACTTTCTGAATCCGGCAAACATTGAAGCTTCCCAAACCTGACCTTCTTCACTTTCACCGTCGCCTACCATTGTATATACTCTGTAATCGGCATTGTCCATCTTTCCTGCCATAGCCATACCAACTGCTGTTGAGATTCCCTGTCCTAATGAACCTGAAGACATATCGATTCCCGGTATTTTCTTCATATCAGGGTGTCCCTGAAGATATGATGTAGGTTTTCTTAATGTTTTGATATCTTCTCTTGGGAAATATCCTTTTTCTGCCAATACACTATAAAGTGCAGGTGCAACATGACCTTTTGATAATACAAATCTGTCTCTGTTAGAATCTTTTGCCTTTTCAGGTGATACATTCATCTCTTCAAAATACAAAAATGTTAACATATCTGCTGCTGAAAGAGATCCACCCGGATGACCTGATTTTGCATTGTAAACACCTGTTACAATGTCTTTACGTACCTGGTTTGCAATTTTTGCAAGTTGTAAATTTTCCATTTTTACATCCTTTCCTGTGTTAAAAAATAAAGTCTGATTCTATTAATATATATAATCCATCATCATTTTTATTTGATGAGAATAAACCTGATAATTTTCTGCCAAGTTTATGAGAATTAGCAATGGCTGTATCTACAAGTTTCTCAACATCAGCTCTTCCGATTCCCTTGTGTTCACCAAAGTAATCATCGATAGCCTTGTAAAAGGCAAGACTTGCCAGTTCTTCCATTACATATCCCTTGTCCTTAGCATATCTTTTTCCGTATTCAACCCATTCCTTTATATCGTACTGTTTAATACGGATAACGTGGTTAAATACCTTTGATAAGCGTGGTGAGTCCTTAAGCATTTTTTCCATTGGCTCAGTTTCACCTTCAAGTATTATAAGCATATCGTCAGTAAACATTCCTGAAACGTCCACAACTTCACTTAAAATCATTGCACCAAGCTTTTCTGCATTCTCAACAATCAAATCACTTCCAAGTAATTTGTTAAGTGAATTTCTAAATCCTCTCTTGTTAAGTGCTGTAGCATCAATCTTAGCCAATCTTCTGTTACGTCTGCCACGTTTCTTATTTACTAATTTTATGATTTCAACTGCTAATGATGTTTTTCCTGTTTTTTCTTCGCCAAGAATAACCACATTACCATCTGTTGACTTACCGTTAGGTGTATAACCTGCAATAAGTTCCTTAACTACTTCCTGAATATTGTCTTCCAAACCTTCTACATTAAAGAAGTTCTTAAATACACTTAATTCTTCCTCTGTAGCTACTAATTCCGGTTCAGGAATTTCTTCATTGTTCTTATTCAGTATTCTGTTAAGTAACTCACCTTCACTTGTGCGCTCAGGAGTGCCTTCTTCTGCTTCCTCCTTTGCTACCTCTAATTGCTCTTCTTCCTCTTCAAGTTTTTCCTCATACTCAGGTTGCTCCCAGTCTGTCCCTGAAATCACCTCAACCTTGGCACTTAAGTCCTTAGTTGAATGTATATCTAAATTAATTGAATTATCCTGTGCCGGTTCTTCCTGTACAGCTTCTTCATTTTCAGTACTTTCCGATTTCTCAGCATCTACACTCTCTGCATTTTCGTTTTCTGTGCTTTCTTCTGCATTTTTAGTATCTTTACCCAAATCCGGCTCAGGAATACCTGTTTCTAAATCTATTTCAGGTTCATCAATATTAGGAAGTTCCTCATCTACTACAACCTCACCTGTATTATTACCTGTTTCAATGTCGGCTTTAGGTATAGTAAATATTGCTGTTTTGCCTAAATCTTCTGCTGTTTCAGAAGCTTCTTTCTGAACATTTTCAGCTACTTCCTGTTCAGACGGAATTTCTTCCGGCTGAGCCTCTTCTGCTAACTGAATTTCTTCTATATCAGGTATGCTTTCTGCTATCTTCTCAATATCAACCTCAGGTTCTTCTTCCTGACTTTCTATTACTTCCAATTCAGATGCATCCTGATTCTCTGTGGTTTCAACTTCTTCTTTTTCAGGTTCTTCCGGCAAATCCTCTACTTCATCAGGTATTTCTTCCAAATCAGGAATCTCAACCTGGGATGCCTTATTTTCTTCATTATCTGAAGTATTGTCTTCAACCGAAGTCTGCTCTTTTTTCTCATTATCTGAAGTATTGTCTTCAACTGAAGTCTGCTCTTTTTCCAAAGGCTTTTCTACTTCAACATTATCCTCCTGCCATCTGTCAAGAGTGCTAACTTCTTTTTCATCAGGCTTTTCTTCTTTAGATTCTTTCTTAGTCTCTCTTACATTCTCAATAATGCTTACGGCACTATTAACAGTTTCTGCTTTAAGAATCCCTCTTGCCTGCAACTGATGAAGTATATCTTCTACATCATCAACATTTAATATGTCTTCTTTCTCTTCATCTGATTTCATAACCATATCCATATCTTCATCAAATTCCATATCAACCGTTTCTGTTGTATCTTCACCTAAGTCATCTATAACCGGTTCTTCAACTTTAGACACATCATCCGGGTTAATCAATTTGAAATCTTTATCTTCTTCAAGTGTAACCTTTGCATTAACCGGTGCTTCTACCTTTTTATCTTCCTTTAAAGGATTTTCTGTCTTTTTAGGTTTAACACTAAAAGGTCTAAGCTTCAATCTTTTCTTCTCTTTGTCAGTCTTAGCTACAACATCTTCCTTCTCAACTTCAGCTTTATCACTTGAATCTGATTCCAGCTCATTAAGATCATCACTAATTCCCGGAATTTTTATTTCTTCAACTTCCTGGGGATGAGTCATGCTGTTAACATCAATTGTTGCACCTTCTATATCATCATAAGGCTTGATTTCTTCCACTACAGATTCATTAATTTCCGGAAAATCAAAAGATTCTGTATCTGCCGCTTCTTTTCCAACAGCTTTTATCTTATCTATATTTTTCTCTGTGCCTGTAACTTCTTCTATTGTTTTAGATTCCGCCTTACGTTCGTTGGCTTCTTTTACAGCTTCATCTATTCTTGACTTAATAGATGTTTTTTCCATTATTTTATCCATAAGCTCCTGAGTTGAAGCTTTCTTTTCTTCCTGCTCTTTAGACTTATTTTCTGATTTTTTATTGTAGTTGTCCTGCTGTGTGGATGTTAAAGATTCATATTTTTTCTTTAAATCCATTGCCTTAACAACGTATTTTCCTTCCGCAAACCATAAGCTTATTTCGTCGCACATATTGACACATTTCTCGCCCTCGCCTGCAATATCATATAATTTTGCAAGTTCATAAGCCCACTTTTCTTCCATGTCAATGTTAACGTAATCTTCAAGAATCTTTATTAATTCTTCCACCGGCTTCTTCTTAGCTTTTGCCATTTTATATTTTAAAATAAATCTTGCCGAATCTCTTGGTGCCATTTCAATAAAGTCCTGATAAAATTCGTTTGCCTCATCAAGTTCTTTTAATTTTATGGAAATAAGGCATAACCTATATGCTAACTGTCTTCCTGTGTTAGTATTCTCATATGCCATAAGCAATATTTTCTTAGCCTGCTCATTATCGCCTGTTAATTCATAGGCGTCGGCAATAAGACTTAACAGATTGTTGTCACGGATTTTTTTGATATCCAATGAATCTGCCACGTCAACTGCCTTTTCAAAATCGTGAGCGTGCATAGCTGTTTTTAACTCTTCTATTTTTAAGTTGTACTCGCTTTTATCCATTTGACTTCCTCATTCCTTTGTCAATTCTAAACTGTAACTCTTCCCTGAAGAGCCCTAAGCAAAGTAACGTTGTCCACATATTCTAAGTCCCCACCTACGGGAACACCACTTGCTATTCTTGTAACTTTTATTCCGAGTGGCTTTATGACCTTTGTAATGTACATAGCTGTAGCCTCGCCCTCCACGCTTGAATTAGTTGCAATAATTACTTCATTAACATCGTCCTTCAAACGCTCAAACAATTCCTTAAGCTTAATGTCATTCTGGCCAATACCCGCCATGGGATTAATTGCTCCGTGAAGAATGTGATAAACGCCCTTGTATTCACCTATTTTCTCATATGCAGCCATATCCTTTGTTGTTTCCACTACCATAATGGTCTTGTGGTCCCTTTCCTTACTACTACATATTGGGCAAATATCCTGGTCTGTAAGTGTGTAACAACACTTACAATATCTTACATTCTTCTTTGCGTCTATCATAGAATTTGCCAGACTTTCAACCTGTTCTTTTGGCATATCCAAAATATGAAAAGCAAGTCTCCCTGCTGTTTTAGGTCCTATTCCCGGCAACCCTGATAATTCTTCGATTAGTTTTGTTATATAACCACTGTAGTAATCCACTGTGCTTACCTCTTTCTAGAAAAGTCCACCTAACCCGCCTGTTATCTTCGACATCTTCTGTGTTGACATTTCATCCATCTTACGGATAGCTTCGTTAACTGCCGCCATAACAAGATCTTCTAACATTTCTATATCATCAGGATCTACTACTTCAGGATCTAATTTAATCTTTGTTATTTCTTTTGTGCCTGAAATAGTCACTTCAACAGCTCCACCACCTGATGTTGCTGTATATTCTGAACTTTCTAATTCTGCCTGTGCCTGCTCCATCTGCTTCTGCATCTTCTGAGCCTGTTTCATTATATTATTCATGTTTCCAGGCATTCCTCCCGGAAATCCTCCTCGCTTTGCCATTTTAAAAATCCTCCTCTTCAATGTCCATGTTTATTTTGCTTACGACTTCCTGATAGTAATCGCTGAAAGTCTGATTATTTTCAAGCATAGTTACTTCAACTTTAACCTGCTTCTTTATTTCTTCACTTATCAAAGTGTTAAGCATCTCAATTACTTCCGGTTTCGAGCAGCCTTCGTAGCCTATTGCTCCCGGATTAAAAACTATTAAAAGTGTGTTTTCCCCTTTTACGCTAAATCTTGCATCCTGCAGGAAAGTCTTGTACGGATTGGATATGTGTCTTCTAACTGAACCCCAGTTATCCACAACATACTGCACATCTTCCGGTATAGCCTTTTCAAATACCTTTTTAGGCTTTGGTTCCGGATTTGCACCTGAACTGCCTGCCGCCTGTGGAACTGCCCCCACATTAACCGTAAAGTTTCCTTCTTCTATTTTCTTTTCCAAAATAGCGATTCTGTTATTAAGTGAGCTTACGTCTCTTTCCATTGCCGGCTTTGCAAGCTTTATTAATGCAATCTCTATTAAAACACGTTTTTGTGACGAATATTTGATTTGTCCTGATAATTCTGAAAGAATTCTAATGTATCGCATAATAACATCTACATTAACCATCTTTGCTTCTTCTTTCAAAGCTTCTATTCTTTCTGCTGACGCATCAATTACTTCCATTATTTCGTCATCATCTGATGTCCTAATTAACATAAGATTTCTTAAATACCATATAAAATCATTAACAAACTGTCCCGGCTCTCTGCCCTGCATAATTATTTCATCCAAAATATTAAGGCTTGTTGTTACATCTGAATCAATTACACTTCTTGTAAGTCTGCTGAATATTTCATTGTCTACAGCACCAAGAACGTCAAGCACATTGTCATATGTTAACTTCTGTCCTAAATAAAAAGCAATGCATTGGTCTAAAAGACTTAAGGCATCACGCATTGAACCGTCTGCTGCTTTTGCAACATATCTTATGGCCTTGTCCTCAACTTCAATTGATTCTTTTTCCATTAATTCGGACAATCTTGCCGCAATTGTGTCTATTGATATTCTCTTAAAGTCATATCTCTGACAACGTGACAATATTGTTATAGGTATTTTATGTGGCTCTGTTGTAGCCAAAATAAAAATAACATATGCCGGTGGTTCTTCAAGTGTCTTTAATAATGCATTAAAAGCACCTATGGAAAGCATATGTACCTCGTCGATGATATACACTGTGTACTTACCACTTGAAGGCGAATATTGTATTTCATCTCGAATCTGTCTAATGTTATCCACACCGTTATTGGATGCTGCATCGATTTCAATAACATTCATGGCACTTCCATTGGTTATTCCACGACATGTTTCACATTCATTACAGGGGCTTCCATCAACGGGATGCTCACAGTTGACAGCCTTGGCAAAAATCTTTGCCACACTTGTTTTACCAGTTCCTCTTGTTCCACAAAAAAGATAGGCATGTCCGATACGGTTGGCATTAATCTGATTCTTTAATGTCTGAACTATGTGGTCCTGTCCCTTAACCTGATCAAATGTTGAAGGTCGAAACTTTCTATATAATGCTGTATAAGACATAATATCTCCTTTCCTAAAAGTAACTGCTATGGATTCCAAGGGCATTGTAAGCCCTTTTACACCTTTGGAGTTTATTATATAATAAACTGGAAATGGTTACAAGCAATATATTTTGGTAATTTGGCATTTAAAAAGGTGAAACACAATTCTTTCTGTGTTTCACCTTTTTATTAATTATTAAATCCGCGCGATCTGCTTTGTGAGTATTCCATAAGCGTTACCTTTACAGTTAACTCGGTCTAGGCTTCCTCATGTCACATGAAATGATCTGCTTAGTGCTGCTTCATTCCTGACCTGACACGGTTCACAGGATTCCATTGCATAAGACCCAAACGTCAACATCACTTATAAAGGGCAGCCCTACAAAATAAACCCGAGGCCGACCATCACCCCTGCTGTAGCGGATTGCAGGTACAGGACGCCGCTATCTTCCCGGCTGCGCGGAAATGTTATATCAAATTTATTACCAACAACTGTCGGTCAGAAATATAGTATACCTTATACTAATTTTCTTTGTCAATAAAGATTTTTCAATCCTTCTGCTTTTTTCTCAAATTTCTAAAAAAATCTTTCAGCAGATTACTGCACTCTTCTTCAAGTATACCTTTTTCCATTTCGACCTGATGGTTAAATTTATCAACCTGAAGAAGATTCATAATAGAACCGGCACAACCTGCCTTTGGATTCATACAACCTATGTAGACTTTTTTAATTCTTGCCTGAACTATGGCACCTGCACACATTTGGCAAGGCTCAGTAGTTACATACAATTCGCAATCATCAAGGCGCCAGTCATCAAGTTTCTTGCTGGCTTTCTTTATTGCGTTAAGCTCTGCATGAGATAACGTGTTCTTGTCAACCATTCTTCGATTGTAACCACGACCTATTATCTTGTCCTGATAAACAATTACACAGCCAATTGGCACTTCACCTATTGAAGCAGCTTTCTTAGCCTGCTTAATTGCTTCTTTCATGTACTTATTAGCTTTCTTAGAATCATAACTTTCTTCTAAATCAACATTGTTGCTAATATCTTTATTTAAATCATTAACCTTACCACTCATAAATAGTCATTGCGAAAATCACTTTTTAATAAACGATTTCCGATTGTCCTTTTCATCCTTATTTAGATTAGTTTGTAAAAACATCCTATTTGAAATACGGATAAATTGTATCCCATATGCTGTCTGTTTCCTGACCTAATCTCCAGTAAGCTGCACCTGCAAGCTTGTATTTTTCCATAATATCCAGTCTTGATTTTACGGATGTAGCATCTTCAAGCCAAATGCTCACTGTGCTGTCTCCCTTTTCATATGAAACAAAATTCTGACCTGTTGTTTCATCGAATGTCGGCTTTACTTTTGCATTGGTGTAAAGTTCTTTAGCTTTATCCATTGTAATTGCCTGACTTGAAAGGTAGTAATTGCCATTAGTTGCATCTTCCACATAAACGCCTTCGCCCTTTTTGTCATCAGTTGCAGGAGTTGTAATCCAAGCTCTTGTGTAGAAAGGCATACCGTTAATTACTCTTGACGCATCACCTGTTAAAGCAATGGCATCGCTTACGGCTTTTTCCGTGAAAGTCATTGATGAAACAGAACCTGCTTCCTTACTTCCTGCGTAATGCTCATCGTAACTCATTATAATAATGTAATCTGCAACCAAAGACTGATGTGCAATGTCGTAATATTCTGAGCCTGATGATGGCACGTAATTATCTATTGAAAGAACCTTTCCTGCTTTTCTGCATTCAATTGAAAGTTCTCTCAAAAACTGCAAATAACTGTTAATAATATCCTTATTAATAAACTCAAAATCAATGTTAATGCCATCAAGATTATAATCTTTTATGTTTGTCATAATGTTATCAACAAGATTTTCTCTCTTAGTAGTATCTGTTAACACTTTCTTCGTGTATTCCTTGCTTGCCTTGTCCTGAGTTCCAAAATCATTAACCAAAGCCCATACTTTAAGCCCTTTGCTGTGAGCTTTTTCAACATAAGTTGCTGAAGCATATGATCTTAAGTTGCCTTTATTGTCAGACAAAGAATACCATGTTGGAGAAATAACATTTAAACCTTTTGTATGTTCGATTATTGTTTCCAAATTGCCATTAGCAGTCAGATTCGTTATTGCATTCCAACCTAAACTAATCTTTTTATCCATCAAAACATGTGTATATGTATCTGCGTCAGATTTAAAATCAGTCTTCTTTGTTTCTTTATCTTTTAATTTCTTTGCAGGCACATAGCCCATGAAACCGTCGTCAGTTCCAACCTTTGTCCAGTCGCCGCTTTCTTCCAATACTGTAACCTTGGTATTTTTCTTCAAAGTAGTTACAATAAGGTTCTGGTAATCTGCCTTTGTACGCATTTCAATGTTGCTCTTAACAGTCATCTGATTTTTCTCGCCTGATGTGTATTTAAGAACAATTCTTGCAGGAGATTTTCCCTCCGCCTTCACAACTTTATAATCAAAATCCACGTATTTCTTAACAAACTTTACATTAACATAGCAATTTTTTCCGTCCATAAAAGAAATAACATAGTCTGTATTTTCAGTTTCATTTATTGTCTTACCACCTATTTTAGTTTTGTAAGTTTTTGTGGCGTCAGTAAACATTACAAGGTTGTTGGTTGCGTCCACATAAAATCTTTTGTCAATATTTTTTATAATGGTGTTGATATTAAGGTAAGCTTCCTCGCCCTTTATAATTCCGAACTCATCGCCATATCCATCTTCCAAAGCCACTGCTGCAATAGTTCCATCTGTCCCTATTGTGTAATCCGTGTCGTTGCCATTGTCATCCTCGTAGGTAAGTCCCATGTACCATTTTTGGTCAACCTGCCCCTTGTTAGTCTTTATAAACAAGTCACATCCTGTAGTTAGCAGAAGTGCTGATATTACGGTTATAATCAAAAATAGTTTATTTATAGTTTTTCTCAAATCAAAATCCTCCTTAAGCTAATGTCTATCTACTATGATACCACATTCAACATAAAAAAAGAATAAATATCCACGGTAGGTTTTTTCATTAATATAAATTTTTTCATAATTTTTATTAATGAAAAAAGAGCCACAAAATATGACTCTTTCTCGTTCTTAGGGAAACTCCATAATAAATCTAACTATATTAACTAAATAGGCGGTCAATGCCTTGTGATATATATTAAGTTAAACAGTTGTTATTATGTGTACATTTCCGTATTCGTATTATCCGTGTCTTTATTATACACATATTGAATGTACTTTTCAATTATTTTTCAAATAGTTTTTTGTCTTAATTCATTATTTTTCAAAAAATTGTAATATTTCGTACATTTTTTTCGTATATATATTATATTACAGTATTAAAAGGTCTTATTTCATATTTGCTTATGCAATTGGGATAATGTTATTTTGAATTTTTGTTTTACAGCATTTTTTATTTTGCAAATACTTGTTTTTTATATATTTTTTTACATAAAAGCTTTATTTACTACAATTTGTAAGATTTTACTACCTTAATAACTTTACACTATTTAAGATATTGGATATACTAATAGCAAGAAATAGTTGTTTTAATTATTTTGAATTTACACGAATCTAATGATAGAGAGGTGATTTTTATGAAAATTGAAAAAATCAATGATAATCAGATTCGTTGCACTCTGAGTAAGGAAGACTTAGCTGACCGCAACATTAAACTTAGCGAATTGGCTTACGGAACAGGCAAAACCCGTGAACTTTTTCAGGATATGATGCAGCAGGCTAATGATGATTTCGGTTTTGAGGTCAATGACATCCCACTAATGGTAGAAGCAATACCTGTTTCTCCTGAAACCATCGTCCTTGTTATAACCAAGGTTGAGAATCCTTCCGAAACCGAAGAACATCTCTCAAAATTCTTTTCTAAGGAGATGAAAGACGGTATTCTTTCACGCTTAGAAGATTCCGATATGGACCTTACAGATTTCGAAGAATTTGATGATGACATGGAAGATATTGACGCTTCCGCTAATGACAAGAAAGATGACAACGATGATTCATTGTTGTATAGCATTTATATATTCGACAGTTTAAGCCAGGTAATTGATGTTTCAAGATTGATTGCTCCAACATTTAAAGGTGACAGTTCAGTATACAAGTCACCATTCAATGACAAGTATTACTTATCTTTATGTGTTGAAGCTTCACAGGGTAAGAAACTTAACCGTATATACAGTATTCTTACTGAACACGGAGTTCGTGAGAATCCAACATATGCCAAAGAACTTTTCTATATGGAACACTTTGACGAAATACTTGCAAACAAAGCAATTGAAACACTTGGTGCTTTATAATAAACAAAACCCTGTGTTGTACATCGAATCGGTACAACACAGGGTTCTTTATTCTTTTTATTCTAATTTAATAATTTACAAACCCATTCTTATTCTTTTTTTGTAGATTGAGTTGTCTTTTGATATTGCAAAATTTATGATACTCTAATGATATTTTCACTATTAAAGCAAAAATTATGCAACAATCTATAATCCATATATAAATACTATATTTACCGGCATTTATTGTAATAATAATCAAAGGTATTAAGCACCAAATTAGCATTCCCACCATTTTCAAACAACACTTTAAAAAACACAATTTCAAGTTTTCCAGGTATAAAAAACTTTCTATTTTTATTTCTTTTCCATTAATAATAATCTGAGGTAAAACAATTTTTCTGTTCTCTTTATCATACTTTGACTTATTATATTCTATTTCCAATGTTTCACAGGCTTCACATATATAATTGTCAACCTGGAATATACATGGTTCAAAGTTATCTATCCAATCCCATTCATAATTCATAAATATTATATCAAATATTGCTACTATTAATCGTAGCGGAAATTTACATATACAATAAAATAATTCTATTGTTTTCGTATTGACAGACGAAAGAGAAATCGGCATTCTGTTATCTATTAGAGTATTTTCTCCGTTATATATTACTTTTTGTTCTTTTTGTTGTATACAAATAATTTTTTCACCGTTTCCCTTCAATGTAACATTCATAACGTTCCTCTTTTTTATTTTTGAATATTTTTTCAACCATTTTTATATTTTTTCTTTTGAAAATAATCGAAAATCGCTTTGAACTTCCTATTTTTTTCCAAACACCTTTATCATCTTGTTGATTTAAAGTTCTTTTATATAACTTATTTTTGTAATAATATTCTTTTATCTTAACAGGTCTATCTATAAGTGTTTCAATAAAAGAATTTATACTTTCAAACATTTCTTTCTCACTACGGTAGTCAAAGGAATAGTACACATATTCAAAATCCCAACACATTATTGTGATTTCATTTTCCAGAAACTCCGCTTCTATATTCTGCGTAATACATAACTTCGATTTGTCATTGTATATTTTGTATTTTTCAGATAACATTCTTTTTACAACACAAATATCTACCATTTTTTACCACCATTCTGCAGATAATAAAATCCTTTTTTTCTATCCCCCTATACTAAAGTTATTACATAGGCACTATTGTTATTATATTAGCTAATTATTTTTGTCCATTATAATATCAACAAATACCCCTAATTTTTTTCGTATTTGTTTTTCTTTCTTTACTCTCTCTTTGCAATCATAAATAATTATACTCATCAATGCTATACAAATAATACTGATAGTTATTCCTATTATTTTATATTTTACATGTTGCATATGATGCAAACCTTTTGATAGCTTTAAACCAGCTCTCACCTTTCTTTGTTAAAAAAGTCAATATCTCTCTTTGTTTCATTATATACAAATACTTTTTTCATCAGCTTATTTTATCTTGCCGCCTCATACATTAGTATCGCTGTTGCAACTGCTGCATTTAAAGATTCAACTTTTCCGTGCATTGGAATTTTTATTAGCTTGTCTGCCTTTGCGGATATTTCCTCGCTTAAGCCCCTTGCCTCATTGCCGATTAAAAGTGCGCAGTCCTTTGTAAGGTTTCCCGAATTGTAAAGCTCTCCCTTTAAGTGGGCAGCATATGTTGTAATGCCGTTGTCCTTTAATGTGTCAACTGCTGCTGCCAAGTCATCCACTATTGAAAAAGGCACTCTGAATATTGAACCCATTGTTGAACGTATAACTTTAGGATTGTATATGTCTGCACTGTCTTTGCTCATTATTATGCCTGATATACCTGCTGCTTCCCCGGTTCTTACAATTGTTCCCATATTTCCCGGATCCTGAAGTCTGTCAAGCACTACTATGCAACTTTTTTCCTTGTTTCTTTTTTCTATAATGTAGTCTATGCTGTATGATTTCTGCTTTACAACGGCAACTATTCCCTGTGGTGTAACTGTATCTGATATTTTCTTAAATACCTGGTCGCTTACTATCTGATATTTTTTGTCTTTTACCAGTTCACCGTTTTCTTTCAAAAAAGTTTCTGAAACATATACACTTACAAGGTCCTCTGCCGGTATTTCAACAAACATTTTCTTGCCTTCCACTGTAAATGTTCCTGTTGTTTTTCGTACTTTTGATTTCTCTTTTAACTGTATTAATTTTTTTATTTGTTCATTTGATGTTGATGTTATTACCATTTTACTTAAATACCTTTGCCATTTTTTCTGTTTCGCCTAAAACTACCAAATGCATTCCATGGTTAAAAGGAATGTTAACGTCAGGATTAATTTTGTATTTTCCTTCTTTTTTTATTGCTATAATGTTAAATTTATATTTTTTTCTAAGGCTTAATTCCATTAGATTCTTTCCAACCCAACTTTCAGGAACTTTTGCTTCTATTATGCTAAATGTGTCAGATATTTCTGCAATATCCATAAACTTTTCGCCGTGAGCAAGGTTCTTTGCCATTCTGATTCCTGTTTCACTTTCAGGATAAACTATTTCGTCTGCCCCAACTTTAGTTAAAATATTGCCCTGCAATTTGTCCCTTGCCTTGGCTATTATATAAGGGATTCCTATTTCCTTACATACGGCAGTTACGATTATGCTTGCCTCAAAGTTTTCACCTATTGTAACTATTGCCACGTCCACATTTGACACTCCAAGACCTTTAATTACGTTTTCTTCCGTCAGGTCTGCACGAATGGCAAAAGTAACATAATCTGATATTTCATCTACTTTTTCCTGTGACTTGTCTATGGCTATAACTTTTCCACCCATATTTGAATATGATATGGCAAGGCTTTTTCCTAAAGTTCCAAGTCCGAATACTGCTATTTCTTTCATTAATGCTGTCCTTTCTTTAATCTATCCTATAAGCACTTTTTTCTCAGGTAAGTCCTTTATGTGCTGGTCTATTCTTCGTTTTCTCGCCAATGCTATTACTATTGTTATAGGTCCTATTCTTCCAAAAAACATTAAGACGATAATTATTAGCTTGCCTGCAAGAGAAAGACTTGCCGTAAAGTTCATGCTTAAACCTACCGTTCCTATTGCCGAAAATGCTTCATAGCATATCTTGGTAAGAGAACCTGTTTCCGTAAATGTAAGTGCTATAACTGCAATCATTAATATGCTAATGGCCATTGTCATCACTGCCAATGCGTTCTTAATGTTGTCTCTGTTTATTCTTCTCTTAAATGCCTCTGTTGCGTTTTTTCCCGTAACAACTGATTTTACATCAAGGAATAACAAAGCTACTGTTGTTGTTTTTATTCCTCCTGCAGTTCCCATTGGTGAGCCACCCATTAGCATTAAGAAAAAAGCAAGAAGTACTGAGGCATTTCTAAGCCCCGCCTGATCTATTGTGCAAAAACCTGCTGTTCTAAGAGTTACTGACTGAAAGAATGATGCCAGAATTTTTTCACCTGTCTTTAAAGTTCCCAATGTTTCAGGATTGTTGTATTCAAAAGCAAACGTTAAGATTGCTCCTCCAAATATTGCAATTGCCGTTACTGTAAGAACTATCTTGGAGTGAAGTGACAACCTTTCAGAGAATTTTTTAAGTGGGTACTTTTTATTTCTAATATTCTTTATGTTTTTCAAAATATCCCACCATACTATAAAGCCTATTCCACCTACCACAATAAGGAACATTGTCGTTATATTAATCAGCACATCTCCCTTGTACGCCATAAAGCTGTTGTCTCCAAGAAGGTCGATTCCTGCATTGCAAAAAGCTGAAATTGCATGAAACACAGAATACCACACGCCTTTAGCCACTCCGTATTTTGGAATAAATCTAAAACTGTAAAGTATTGCTCCAATGCCTTCCACTGCAAAGGTTCCCGAAAATATTCTTATTATGTGCAAAACAACGCCCTGACTTGTGTCAAGATTGTATGACTCCTGAATTAATCGTCTTTCTTTTAAGTTTATTTTTTTGCCTATTATAATTAATACGCCTGTGGCTATGCTGATAATTCCAAGCCCGCCAAGCTGTATAAGTATTAATATGACTACTTTTCCAAAAAGACTCCAGTAGGCATAAGTTGGCACCACAACCAATCCTGTTACGCAGGTTGATGTGGTGGCTGTAAATAATGCTGTCACAAAATCCGTCCACTGCCCTTTAGCTGAACTTACCGGCAACATTAGCATTAATGTTCCAACTATTATCACCCAAAGAAATCCAACTATTATTATTCTGGCAGCGTTGAATTTTGTTTCTTTAAGCATTTTCTTAAAATTTATATTTAAATTAGTCATTATAATTCCTTTTGAATATTAAACTCTTAATTTTACAAAATCCTGTCCGTAAGTTTTCTTTAGTTCTTCAATAAACTGATTATTGGCATCAACTCTGTATTCTATTGGCAATGCTTTCTGCTGACGCTCTTTTGCCAAAGCTATCATTACCTTGTCGCCACCTTTGTGAAGAAGTAATGTTTCAAGTAGTTCTTTCTCCTTTGCCATGTACTCTTCCTTGTCTTTAAAGGCTATCCAAAGTTCTGACGGAACCTGGTCGAAAGATACAATTGAGTTAGCCAAAACTTTTCCTGCAGAATTTTCTTCTATGTTTGCCTCGCCTTTTACAAAAATCTTCTGACCTTCTTCCATTAACATTCGACTTCTCTCAAACTGTCTTGGAAATACTACAACTTCAACTGTTCCAACTAAGTCTTCCAATGTTATGAAAGCCATCTGCTGTCCTGTTTTTGTAAACTTCTTTGTTATGGCACTAATGATTCCGCCTACGGCAACTTTGCTCTTGTCAGGAACTTTTGACTCTTCCCCTTCTTCAGGTTCAGTGAAATCAATTGACATATTTGTTATGTGTTTACGCCATTTCTGTTCCTGTGCCTGAAGTGGATGACCGCTGGCATATATTCCAATAACTTCTTTTTCAAAAGCTAATTTCTGGTCAACGGTGTACTCTCCTACATCAGGCATTTTTACTTTATACTTTTCTTTGGTACTGTCATCTGCCATATCAAAAATAGACATCTGGCCTTCCCATGCGTCTTTGTTTTCCTTGTTTACCCCGTCAAGAATCTGAATGTAAACCATCATCATCTGTTTTCTTGTGGCATTAAGTGAATCAAAGGCACCAGCCTTGATAAAGTTTTCTATTGCTCTTTTGTTTACACCAAGATTGGCTGTTCTTGTAATAAAGTCTTCCAAATCAGTGTACTTGCCGTGTTTTTCTCTTTCCTCAACTATGCCGTCAATAATGTTTTTACCAACATTCTTTATGGCTGTAAGTCCATATCGTATGCTGTTGCCCTTAGCCGAAAATCCACTTTCACCTTCGTTAATATCCGGTGGAAGAATTTCTATTCCCATTGAACGGCATGAGTAAACATATTCTGCTACCTTAGTTGAAATATCCATTACAGAAGTAAGCATTGCTGCCATAAATTCTGCTGCATAGTAATATTTAAGGTATGCTGTCTGGTAAGCCACCACGCCATAAGCTGCCGCATGGGACTTATTAAATGCATACTTTGCAAAGTCTATCATTTCATCGTAGATTTTGTTTGCAATCTCTTCACTTATGCCGTTTTTGATACAGCCTTTTACGCCCTCTTCCCGGTTTCCATATACGAAGCTTTGACGTTCCTTTTCCATTACTGCCTGTTTCTTTTTTGACATTGCTCTACGGAGAAGGTCGCTTCGGCCAAGTGAATATCCTGCCAAATCCCTAACTATCTGCATTACCTGTTCCTGATAAACAATACATCCATAGGTTGGCTCAAGTATTGGAATTAACTGTGGGCAGTCATAAGTAACGCTATCTCGATTATTTTTTCCTTCAAGATATTTAGGAATAAAATCCATTGGCCCCGGACGGTACAACGCTATTCCGGCGATAATATCTTCAAGGCTTTGAGGCTTAAGTTCCTTCATGAAGTTTTTCATTCCGGCACTTTCAAGCTGGAATATTCCCTCTGTATTTCCTGTTCCAATATAATCCAAAACTTTTTTGTCATTGTAGTCTATTTTCATCAGGTCAAGTTCTATGCCTCTGTTCTTCTTTATGAATCTTTGGGCATTCTGTATTACAGTTAAGTTTCTAAGCCCCAAAAAGTCCATTTTTAAAAGTCCAAGTTCTTCCAAAGTAGTCATTATATACTGTGTTGTAATTGAACCGTCTGCCGCTCTTGACAATGGCACGTATTCGTCTACCGGTTTTCCACAAATAACTACACCTGCCGCATGCATTGATGCGTGTCGTGGAAGTCCTTCAAGTCTTCTTGACATATCAATAAGGTATTTTACCTCTGGATCTGAATCGTATAATGTTTTTAATTCTCTATTTTGTTTTAAAGCTCCATCAAGAGTAATGTTAAGCTCCTGTGGAATCATTTTTGCTATATTATCTACCTGAGCATATGGCATATCAAGAACTCGTCCAACATCTCTTATTACACCTCTTGCCTTTAATGTTCCAAAAGTCACAATCTGTGCCACATGGTCTTTTCCGTATTTTCTACCTACGTAGTCAATAACTTCCTGTCGTCTTTCAATACAAAAGTCTACGTCAATATCAGGCATGGATACACGCTCAGGATTAAGGAATCGTTCAAAGAGCAAATTATATCTCATAGGTTCTATATCTGTTATTTCCAAACAATAAGAAACTATACTTCCTGCCGCTGAACCTCTTCCCGGTCCAACTGCAATTCCGTTAGACTTGGCATAATGAATAAAATCCCAAACAATCAGAAAATATTCAATATATCCCATGTTCTTTATTGTATTTAATTCGTAATTTAATCTTTCTTCCAGTTCTTCTTTTGTCAAATGACAGTTCTGGTCCACTTCTCCCTTAAAAACAGGATAGCGGTTGTGAAGTCCTGTTTCACACAGTTCTTTTAGGTAAGTCCATGATGTGTAGCCTTCCGGCACAGGGAAACTTGGAATCTTTGTTACCCCAAACTCAAATGTAACATTACATCTGTCGGCGATTTTCTGTGTATTCTCCATTGCCTGAGGTGCGTATTTGAAAAGCCGGTACATTTCTTCCGGTGATTTCAGGTAGAACTGTCCCCCCTCATAACGCATTCTGTCCTCATCAGCTTTCTTCTTTCCGGTCTGAATACAAAGAAGTATATCGTGTGCCTCCACATCATCTGCAAAAGTGTAATGTACGTCATTAGTACAAACAAGGTCAATTCCCAACTCTTCGCTCATTCTCATTAGCTGCTGGTTAACTGTTGCCTGTTCCGGAATACCGTGGTCCTGCATTTCAAGGAAATAATTACCCTTTCCAAATATTTTCTCATATTTTAAGGCAGCTTCTTTTCCCTTTTCGTATTCCCCTCTTGCCAGATACTTCTGTACTTCTCCTGCAAGACAGGCGCTTAGGCAAATAATTCCTTCGTGGTATTTTTCCAATACTTCATAGTCAACTCGTGGTTTGTAATAGAATCCTTCCACAAATCCTTTTGAAACTATTTTGCAAAGGTTTGCATATCCTTCATTATTTTCTGCCAACAAAATCAAATGATAATATCTGTCTTCGTTGTCCCCTGCTTCTTTTTCGAAACGTGAACCCGGTGCCACATACACTTCACATCCGATAATAGGCTTTATTCCATTTTCAAGTGCTGCCCTGTAAAAATCTATGCATCCATACATAACACCGTGGTCTGTTATGGCAAGGCTGTTCATTCCAAGCTCTTTGGCTCTTTTTGTAATTTCTTTAATTTTACTTGAGCCATCCAACAGACTGTATTCTGTATGGACATGTAAATGTGCAAAATTCATATATAATCACCTGTTTAATTGTTATTTTGTCTTTATATATTCAAGTCAAGTTCAATTGGGCAGTGGTCTGAGCCAAATATTTCTGTGTGAATGTCAGCCCCTTCAAGCTTGTCCTTTAATGCTTCCGATACAATAAAATAGTCAATACGCCAACCTGCGTTCTTCTCTCTGGCTTTAAATCTATATGACCACCAACTATATTTTCCTTCCAAATCAGGATAGAAATATCTAAATGTATCTATGAATCCGTCATCTAAAAGCTTAGTCATCTTTTCACGTTCTTCATCTGTAAAGCCTGCATTCTTTCTGTTAGTCTTAGGATTTTTCAAATCTATTTCCTTATGTGCCACATTCAAATCACCACATAAAACTACCGGTTTAGATTCTTCAAGCTTCTTAAGATATGCCTTAAAATCATCTTCCCACTGCATTCTGTAATCCAGTCTTTTAAGTTCGTTCTGTGAATTTGGCGTATAGCATGTAACCATATAGAAATCTTCAAACTCCAACGTTATAACTCTTCCCTCGTGGTCGTGTTCCTCTATGCCAATGCCATACTTCACATCCATTGGCTCTTTCTTTGTAAAAATCGCTGTTCCTGAATATCCCTTCTTTTCAGCATAATTCCAATACTGATAATATCCCGGCATTTCAAGTTCAAGCTGTCCTTCCTGCATCTTTGATTCCTGTATACAAAAAATATCCGCGTCTATTTCATTAAAGAAATCCATAAAGCCCTTTGTAACACAGGCACGGATTCCATTAACATTCCATGATATAAGTTTCATAAGCTGTTCCTTTCTTTTTGGTAATATATGTTCACTGTTATTCTTCTTTTTATAGTCTACTTTTATGTTACTCTTTAATTCTTTTATATTCTTCTCATTAACCTTACTGCTAACTAAATAATTATACTATATATTGGAATTAAGAGCAAAGACTTATGGGGAATTACCGGGTTTAATTGCCTTTGAATTTATACTATAAAGCTTGGAATATGTTTCCGTGGGCAGATATGTATAAGTTTGAATGTGGACAAGCTTTATATTTACAACACGTAATCACCACAAAAAAATCCCTTCCGTCACCGACAGAAAGGATTTTTTATTTCATGCTATTTTCGATTAATTAGCTGTTAAGTAATTTACCATTGTATCAATTGCATTCTGCTCGTCGTCTCCTTCAGCAGATACTTTTACTTCTTCTCCTGAAAGAATTCCTAATGCCATCATTCCCATGATTGACTTAGCATTAACTTTTGTAGCTCCATTTTCAATATATATTTTACTCTTGAACTGACTAGCTAACTGTACGCATTTTGCCACTGGACTTGCATCTGTAGCCTGCTTAATATCAATTGTTACATCCTTTGTTATCATTATAACCTTTCCTCCTTGGGGATTCCCCTTATTTCCTCTGCAATCTGGCAAATCTTTCTCAATCTGTGATTAACCCCTGATTTTCCTAATTGCGGTTCAAGCATCTGACCTAACTCCTGCAACGAAGCGTCAGGATTTTCAACTCGCAATGTTGCTATATCCTGTAACTTGTCAGGCAAATATTCTAAGCCCTCATTTTCAATGATATAATTAATATCATCTATCTGTCTGCATGCAGTTGTTACTGTCTTCTTAATGTTGGCAGTCTCACAATTAACCTGCCTATTGTAATAGTTGCTCATGCCTTTTAGGATTCGGACATTCTCCATTTCCATTAAAGCTACCGGAGCCTCCATTACATTTAAAACATCAACTATTCCTTCGCCTTCCTTGATATATACCACAAAATGACCTTTTCTTGCAACTGTTTTTGCCTCAATATTAAATTTATTTAGTAATTTTATTAATTGCTCAGCCTTTTTTTCGTTATTACACTTAATTTCAAAGTGATAAGAGCTGTTAGGATCACTTATCGAACCTGCTGCCATAAATGCCCCTCTTATGAAGGCTCTCTTGCAACAATCTTTCATTATAACAACATTATTGGTCACTGAAAGATTCTCTCCTATCTGCCCCTGATCATCAATTAATTTAGTTGCCTCTAAGACTTTCATTGCCTGATTGTGATCTTTTATGGTAATAGTATATGTCTCTGCATTTTTTGAATATGCATTCTTTTTTACAACAATTTTTGCATCTATATGAAATGTTTTCCACACCAAAGTCTTAAACTTTTCTGCCGTTGAATCGGTTTCAGTTCTGACTCTTATGGAATACTTTTCATCAACGTCTATCAGTACACTTCCGCACATAGAAATAATAGCTGCAATTTCTGCTATTCGACAATGTGTTGCATTACTGATATGACCTGCTAATTCCTTTTTAACCTTACTTGAAAAACTCATGCCACTTCCTACTATTTCTACTATCTGTCTATGTCTCTATGAGATAATCTGATTCCATAAGAAGCGTCTGAACTATTTAATTGATTATATAATTCATTAGCTATTGTTACTGATCTGTGATGACCACCTGTACAACCAATTCCTATAACCAACTGATTCTTTCCCTCTTCAATATAGTTTGGAATAAGAAATTTAATCATATCTACTAATTTATTAAGAAATTCGTGTGACACAGGCGAGTTCAAAACATAATCCTGTACTTCCTTCTGATTACCTGTTTTGTGTTTCAGCTCAGGCACATAATATGGATTTGGAAGAAATCTTACATCAAATACCAAATCACAATCTGCCGGAACACCGTGCTTGAAACCAAAAGACATTATTGTAACAAAAAGATTTCTGTAATCTCTGTTTAAAACAAATATCTTTTCTATTTCTCCTCTTAGTTCTTTTACGAGAAGATTGCTGGTGTCGATTATATAATCAGCCTGTTCTCTTAAAAATTCCAGCTTTGCCCTCTCTTCATTAATTTCATTTTCAACACTATCTCTGTCACCCATTGGATGACTTCTTCGTGTTTCTTTAAATCTCTTTATTAAAGTATTATTGTTGCAGTCTAAGAACAAAATCTCATAATTCTGTTCTTTTGCTTTCATATTCTTAAGAACTTCTGACATCTTCTCAAGATTTTTTCCACTTCTGATATCTACTCCAATTGCAACTTTATTCTTTTCATTAGTCTGTCCAAAAAGAATATCTGCAAAACTTTCAATTAAATCTATTGGCAGATTATCTACGCAATAATACCCGTTATCCTCAAAAATCTTAAGGGCAGTTACTTTGCCTGCCCCTGAGATACCTGTTACTATTACTAATCGCATTTGTACTCCCTCATACTTAGACTTTTAGATAATTCTAACTTCAGGTTCTAACTGTACATCGAACTTCTCTTTAACTTTAGTCTGTACATCCTTCATAAGATTAATAACATCTGTTGCTGTGGCATTATCGTAATTAATTACAAAACCACAATGCTTTTCTGATACCATTGCTCCACCAACTCTGTATCCTCTAAGCCCTGCATCGTCAATTAATTTACCTGCAAAATATCCTTCAGGTCTCTTGAAAGTACTTCCTGCACTTGGATATTCAAGTGGCTGACTTGCTCTTCTCTTCTGCATAAACATCTGCATAATCAAACCAATATCCTCTGAGAATTCAATGTTAAGACCAATTCTTGCCTGAAGAACAATATAACCTTTCTTCTCAATAATGCTTGTTCTGTATCCCATTTCAAGCTCAGATGCATCAAGTGTAATAATGTTTCCTTCATTATCAAGTACCTTAACCCATTTAAGAACCTGTTTCATTTCTCCACCATAAGCACCTGCATTCATCATTACGGCACCACCAATGTTGCCCGGAATACCGTGAGCAAACTCAAAACCACCTAGGTCGTTCTCCATTGCAGTAACTGCCACTGCTGAAAGCTTTGCACCTGCGTCGGCTACAATATCTTCACCAATAACATCAATAAAACTTATTCTTGAATTAACTTCAATTATTACACCTTTGTAGCCTTCATCTTTAACTAAAAGATTGCTTCCGTTTCCTATAACAAGAAATTCCACATTATTCTCTCTACAAAGTGCTACAACCTGTGTTAACTCATCAATACTGCCCGGAGTTACAAATAATTCAGCGTTTCCTCCACATCTGAAAGTACAATGAGATGCCATGCTCTCATTCTCTTTTACATATTTTTCTCCAACTACTTCTTTAATCTTTTCTATGAATGCGTTATCCATTGAATCCTCCTAAAACCTCTAGTTACTTTTTATACTATAAGTGCTGCCGCACCATAAATTCCTGCATCATTTCCTAATTCTGCAAGAGCAATTTTTGCTTCTCTACAAGCTGGGAAAGCATATTTAACATAAACATCTGCAATGGCATCAATAAGATACTGGCCTGCCTTACTTACACCACCGCCAATAATAAATGCCTGTGGGTTTACTACTGTTGCAATACTTGCCATGGCTTTTCCAAGATATGTACTCATCTGTTCAACAACAGCTACAGCACCCTTATCTCCTTCTTTTGCCAAGTCGAAAACATCTTTTGCTGTAATGTCTTCACCAAATTCTGTCATCTTAGTTGATTCACTATTCTTTGCAATATATCTGTTTGCAAGTCTCACTACACCTGTAGCTGATGCATACTGTTCAAGGCATCCGCAACCGCCGCAGTTACAGTTAAGTTCTTCACCATCTTCAACATGCATGTGACCGATTTCGCCTGCTGCACCGTTATGTCCTGTAAGAATTTTTCCTTCTAAAATAACACCTCCGCCTACACCTGTTCCAAGTGTAACCATAACGATATCATCAAAATCCTTTCCGCCACCTTTCCACGCTTCACCAAGAGCTGCAACGTTGGCATCATTGCCTGCCTTAACCTCTATTCCGTGGAACATTTCAGACATTTTTTCTGATACATTAAACTTGCCCCAACCTAAGTTAACACACTGTAATACAGTTCCGTCATCTAAAACAGGTCCCGGCAAACCAATGCCGATTCCCTTAACTTCATCTAAATCAATAGACTTTTCGTCTAACTTAGCTTCTAATGATTCACATATATCAAATAAAATATTTTCACCATTATTTTCTGTTCTTGTAATAATCTCCCACTTATCAAGGAGCTGACCTTCTACTGTAAAAAGCCCTACTTTAACTGTTGTTCCTCCAACGTCAACTCCAAAACAATACTTTTTCATAATTTTCTCCTATTCCTCCTCGTCATTCTGCTTCATAAGATTGTCAGTTACACGTTTATATAATTCTTTGGCAGCATTGTAACCCATCTTCTTCTGTCTGTGGTTTACTGATGCTGACTCAACAATAACTGCTACATTTCTACCCGGTCTGATAGGAATAGAATAGCAAACTACTTTATTCCCAAGAAATTCTGTGTAATTATCTTCAATTCCAAGTCTATCATATTCTCTGCTTCTATCCCATTCTTCTAACTTAATAACCATGTCAATATTGGCTGTGTCAAGAATACTTTCAACACCAAATAAAGCCTTTACATCTATGATACCAATACCTCTTAATTCAATAAAATGCTTAGTAATTTCAGGTGATGCACCAATTAATGTTTCATCACTTACCTTTCTTATTTCTACAACATCATCAGTTACAAGTCTATGGCCTCTCTTAATTAATTCAAGGGCTGCCTCACTTTTACCGATTCCGCTTTCACCCATAATCAAAACACCTTCACCATAAACATCTACCAAAACACCATGGATTGTAATACACGGTGCAAGCTGAACATTAAGCCATCTTGTAAGTTCTGCATCAAATCTTGATGTAGTCCATTCTGTCATTAAAACAGGTACATTATATTTTCTTCCTGCTTCAATCAAATCATCATCTGCTTCATGCCCTCTACATAAAATCAGACATGGAATTCCACTACTCATTAACTTTTCGTACACCCAAAGTCTGTTCTGTCTTTCCATACTATCAATGAAAGCATATTCCACGTTTCCAAGAATCTGTACTCTTTCCTTATCGAAATGATCAAAGAAACCTGCTAACTGTAACGCCGGTCTATTAACTTCCGGAGTATTAATATAAATCTTATCCGTATCAATTTCAGGTATATAATTCTTTAAATTGTAGTTTTCTATTATTTTTGTAAATTTAATTTTTTTCATAAATTTGCTCCTTTCGCTACAAGTATAATTTTTCACGACCATTTTTCATTGTCATACATTATTTTAACATTACAGCTTTTTTTTGTATATATTAATTAATGAAAAAATTTGTATATGTCCTTTGCCACTTTTTCGCTTATAGTATCAACCTGACTAAGCTGTTCCACTGTAGCTTCCCTAATTCCTTCAATGGATTTAAATTCTCTCATTAATGCCTTTCTTCTTGCCGGACCTACTCCAGGAATGTCATCAAGTATTGAATGTACTTGTTTTTTATTTCTAAGACTTCTATGATACTCTATTGCAAATCTATGGGTTTCATCCTGCATTCTTGTAATCAGTCTGAATCCTTCCGAATTCTTTGCTATAGGAATTTCCTCATTATTGTAATAAAGTCCTCGTGTTCTATGGTTATCGTCCTTTACCATTCCACAAACAGGAATATGAAGGTTAAGGCTGTCCAAAACTTCAAGAGCTATGTTTACCTGACCTTTTCCACCATCCATCATAAGAATATCCGGGAAGTTACTGAAACTTCCAAGTTTGTAGTCTTTTTCTTCCATATCAAGCTTTTCACGTTCTTCTATTCCGTGACGGAATCTTCTTGTAAGAACCTCTCTCATGCTGGCATAATCGTCAGGACCCTTAACAGACTTAATTCTAAACTTTCTATAATTATTACGCTTCGGTTTTCCGTCCTCATAAACTATCATTGATGCAACGGACTCGTAACCGTTAGTATTGGATATATCGTAGGCTTCCATTCTATGGATTCCCGTAATACCAATAAGTTCCTCTATTTCCTCCACTGCACCTACAGTACGTTTTTGTTCCCTTCTATATTTTTCTTTATTTTGTTCCAAAAGATTGCCTGCATTCTTTGCTGCAAGTTCAACAAGCTTCTCCTTACTTCCTTTTTTAGGATTTACAATTCTTACTGTATAATTCTGATTTCTGCTAAGGAGCTGTGACAAAAGTTCCGGCTCTTCCACCTCTTCCTGCACCAAAAGCTCCCTTGGAATAAAAGGCGTTCCAATATAATATTGCTTTATGAAACTTGTAAGAATATCTTTGCCGGTATCTCCCGGGACAGTTGTAAGATAAAAATGTTCACGACCGATAAGCTTACCATTTCTAACAAAAAACACCTGTACAACTGCATCGTTTCCTTCCTCTGCATAAGCAATAATATCCCTATCCTCAAACTGATGAGTTGTAATCTTCTGATTTCCCGCAACATGATTAATGCTATTAATCAAATCTCTACATTCCATTGCTTTCTCAAAATCAAGATTAGCTGATGCCTCCTGCATCTTTTCCTCCAGCTCCTTGATTGTCTGAGTGTAATTGCCTTCTAAGAATTTAATGGCTTTATTAATATTTTCCCTGTAATTTTCTTTGGAAATATATCCCTGACAGGGACCTTTGCACTGTCCAATATGATAATAAAGACAAGGCCTTCCATTAATCTTTGGAATATTCTTATATTCTCCATCAGCAGTATATGTGCCATCACTTACAATAGCCTTGTTGCAACTTCTAATTTGATACATTTTCTGTAACAAATCTATGGTGTCTTTAACTGCTGCACTACTTGTAAAAGGTCCAAAATATTTATTATTGTCCTTCTTCATCCTTCTGGCCAAAACAATTCGTGGATAATCCTCACTTACTGTAATCATTACATAAGGATATGTTTTGTCATCCATAAGCATTGTATTATATTTGGGTCTGTATTCTTTAATCAGATTACATTCAAGTATTAATGCTTCCAGTTCTGAATCTGTAAGAATATACTCAAACCTTCTTATTTTTGAAACCATGGATTCTATTTTTGTTGTTCTTTTTGTGCTTTTTCTAAAATATGAGCTTACACGCCTTTTAAGATTAACAGCTTTTCCCACATAAATAACATCATCGTGGGCATCGTGCATTAAATACACCCCCGGTGTCTGTGGCATTTTTTTTAGTTCTTCCGCAAAATTAAATTCACCCATTGTTCTACCTGCTTTTATAAAATCGTATTTATTCTACAGACTAACTTACGAAAGCTGACAACTTTGAATAATCAAAGGTGTCAGCTTTCATATAGTCATCCGGTAATAATCTTTGTGCTGTTTGTTTTTGAACAAACAATCTGTATTCTACATTTCAGCATTTTCTAAATTACCTGCATTCTATGCTTCTGTATTCTGTGTATCTAAATTTTCTGCATTTGCATTATTTTCTGTATTCTGTGTTTTAGAAGCTTCTGCCTTTTCAGCTTCTTCTCTCTCGCACTGTTCAAAAATATCCATAAATTCCTTGCCTGTGATTGTTTCTTTTTCGTATAAGAATTTTGCAATCTTGTCAAGCTTAGTACGGTTATTTCTAAGAAGCTTCTTAGCTTCTTCGTATTTTTCTTTAAGAAGAATCTTAACCTCTTCTTCAATCTCTGTTGCTGTCTTATCGCTACAGTTGAGTGTTGTTCTGTTGCCTAAGTATGGATTTTCAACCTGTTCAAGACTCATTAAGCCGAACTTTTCTGACATACCATACTGTGCAATCATTGAGCGGGCTATCTTTGTAGCCTTTTCCATATCATTTGATGCACCTGTTGTCACTGAATCAAATACAATTTCTTCTGCTGCTCTACCTGCAAGGAATGTTACAAGTCTTGCATTTAATTCTTCTTTTGACATAAGATATTTTTCTTCTTCAGGCGCCTGTATAACATATCCTAATGAACCCATTGTTCTTGGAACTATTGTAATCTTCTGTACCGGTTCTGCATGTTTCTGTAATGCTGTTACTAATGCATGACCTACTTCATGGTAAGAAACTATCTTCTTTTCTTCTTTGCTGAGAATTCTATCTTTCTTTTCTTTTCCGGCAATTACAACTTCAACTGCTTCCATTAAGTCAGCCTGGGAAATTGCTCTTCTACCACATTTTACTGCGTTGATTGCTGCTTCGTTAACCATGTTGGCAAGGTCTGAACCTACTGCACCACTTGTAATGTTTGCAATAGCATCAAGATCTACTGTTTCATCTAATTTAACATCTTTTGAATGAACTCTTAAAGTTTCAAGTCTGCCCTTAAAATCAGGTGCGTCTACAATAATTCTTCTGTCAAAACGTCCTGGTCTTAAAAGTGCCGGATCAAGTACTTCCGGTCTGTTAGTTGCAGCAAGTATTAAAATACCCTTTGATGTATCAAAACCATCCATTTCTGCCAAAAGTGCATTTAATGTCTGTTCTCTTTCATCGTTTCCACCGCCATATCTTGAATCTCTGCTCTTTCCTATTGAGTCAATTTCGTCGATAAATACGATACATGGTGCATTCTCTTCTGCCTGCTTAAACAAATCTCTTACTCTTGAAGCACCTACACCTACAAACATTTCAACAAAGTCCGAACCTGACAATGAGAAAAATGGTACTTTAGCCTCTCCTGCAACTGCCTTGGCAAGTAATGTTTTACCTGTTCCCGGAGGTCCTACTAACAATGCCCCCTTTGGAAGCTTTGCTCCAATCTCTGTATATTTGCCCGGATTATGAAGGAAATCTACCAATTCAACTACTGATTCCTTAGCTTCTTCCTGACCTGCCACATCCTTAAACGTAACACCTGTTTCCTTCTGAACATATACCTTGGCATTGCTCTTTCCGACACCAAAAACTCCACCGCCTGCGCCACCGCCTGCTTTCTTCATTATAAATGTCAGTAATACATAAAACATAACAAAAGGTAATACCCATTCAAGCAAAATAAGCAAAAAGTTTGACGAACTACTCTGCTGTTCTCCTTTGAATTTTACCTGTGTATATTTTTCTTTTAATTCCTGAATAAGTTCAGGGTCATTTAATTCTGTTGTCCAATATCTTACTTTTATAATGTTTCCATTATTATCTTTAGGTGTAATTTCTATCTTATTGTTATTGAAAACAACTGATTCCACATTATTATTTTCAAGCAAAGCTATAAACTGATTGTAACTAATCTCCTTGGTAGTCATTGAATCAACTATATATGAGCTTAATGTTGTAAAAAGAAATGCGGCTACAAGTGCAACCACTATGCCTATTATTTGATTTTTCTTTTGATTCTTGTTATCCCTATCGTTTTTCGGATTATTCCTATTAGTATTATTATCCATCAAGTCTTCCCTTTCTTTACATTCTGCATATCTTTTATGTATATATTTAGACTTTAATAATATACCATATACTTTGTAAATAATGTGAATTTTTGATAAAAAAAGTTTAAACTTTTAAAAATTTTACATTCCTATGGAATTAATTTTTTGATTGTAGTACACTAGTAAGGTGAATTTTTATGTTCAGATGATGTTTAGCCCCAATACTACTAAACATCATAGTGTATTATACAAATGGAGGAATGTCTCATGGCAGTAAAATATGTATTTGTAACAGGCGGTGTTGTTTCCGGTCTCGGAAAAGGTATCACTGCTGCATCTTTGGGTCGTCTTTTGAAAGCTCGTGGTTACAAGGTAACAATGCAGAAGTTTGATCCTTATATTAACATTGACCCAGGTACTATGAACCCTATTCAGCACGGAGAAGTTTTCGTTACAGACGATGGTGCTGAAACTGATCTTGATTTAGGTCATTATGAAAGATTTATTGATGAAAGTTTAACAAGAAATTCTAACGTTACAACCGGTAAGGTTTACTGGTCTGTACTTGAAAAAGAAAGACATGGTGATTTCGGTGGAGGAACTGTTCAGGTTATTCCGCATATTACTAACGAGATTAAAAGTCGTTTCCACCGCAGTCTTTCAGAAGAAACTGAAATTGCTATTATTGAAGTAGGTGGAACAGTTGGTGATATTGAATCACAGCCATATATTGAAGCTATCAGACAGTTCCAGCATGATGTTGGACGTGAGAATTGTATTCTTATTCACGTAGCTCTTATGGTTTATCTTCCTGCATCTGAAGAAATGAAAACTAAACCTATCCAGATGAGTGTTAAGGAATTACAGAGACTTGGTATTCAGCCTGACGTAGTTGTTTGTCGTACTGAATACGAAATTGACGACAATCTTAAAGACAAAATCAGTCTTTTCTGTAATGTTCCTGCAAGCCACGTTGTTCAGAACCTTACAGTTGATATGCTTTACGAAGCTCCTCTTGCAATGGAAAAAGAACATCTTGCAGAAATTGTTTGCCAGAGTTTAAAGCTTGATTGTCCTGAACCTGACCTTGACGAATGGAAGGCTATGGTTGACGCAGCTAAGCATCCTGTTCAGGAAGTTACAGTTGCATTAGTTGGAAAATATATTGCATTACATGATGCTTACATTAGTGTTGTTGAATCTTTGAAACATGCCGGTTATCCAAGCCGTTGCACTGTTAATATTAAATGGGTTGACTCAGAAGAAGTTACTGATGAGAATGCTGCTGAAATCTTCAGTGATGTTTCAGGTATTCTTGTCCCAGGTGGTTTTGGCAGCCGTGGTATCGACGGTAAGATTGCTTCTATCAAATATGCAAGAGAGAACAATATTCCATTCCTTGGTCTTTGCCTTGGCATGCAGCTTTCAATTGTTGAATTTGCAAGAGATGTAGTTGGTTTCCGTGATGCTCACAGTATTGAACTTAATCCTGCAACTACACATCCTGTTATCAGTCTTATGCCTGACCAGGAAGGTATTACAGATATCGGTGGAACTTTAAGACTTGGTTCTTATCCATGTCACTTGGATACAGAAAGTCTTGCTTATAAATTATATGGAGAAGAATTAATTCATGAACGTCATCGTCATCGTTATGAAGTAAACAACGATTACAGAGAAGCCCTTACCTCAAAGGGAATGAAGTTATCAGGTATCTCTCCTGACGGACGTATTGTAGAAATGATTGAAATTCCTTCACATCCATTCTTCATTGCAACACAGGCACATCCTGAATTAAAGAGCCGTCCTAATAGACCACATCCTTTATTCTTAGGATTTGTAAATGCAGCAATCGAAAAAGGAAAGCAGAAATAAATCCCTGGATTAGAATTGTACTAATTAAATATATAAATTTATACGCCGGATTCATAATGAATCCGGCTTTTCTATGGCTACCACTATACCTATCCTGCCATTACACCACTCACACTACAATCATTTAAAAAAGCTGCCCCGCCGGAACATTCTCCAATATTCCAACGGAGCAACCATATTAATCAATATTTTATTTACTAACAATTACAAATGCTATTTCCAGCTTGATTTGTTGTTGTTCACTTATATATTATTATATTCTTGCCAACCGAAAATTTTTCTAACTCTCTGCCTCTGTATTACTCCAGAAGTCTACAGGCTCGTAGTCTCTTAGTGCCACAAGGTAACCCTGCTTGTCTAACCGGTCCTGTATTATGTTCAATGTTTCCACACTGTCAGCTGTTACTGTATGGTAATGGTATTCTGAGGTGATTTGTTCAAGGGGAACAGAAACACCTCCTTTTATGCCATCAACATATCTCTTTGCATCCATTCTGGATTTTATATTCATCTCAACACGTATTACTCCATAAAGCTTGTGGTATACGAATACATCTTCCACTTTACCACCGCAATCTACTATAAGATTTAATTCATCAAGCATCTTTTCGGCACTGTGTTTTACCTTAAAAACTCTCTGAATATTTCCTTTGTCCAGAAGTACATAGCCTTTGTGTGTTGATATTATATCGTGATTTTTTGCGCGAAGTAATGCTATATCCTGAACGATAACCTGGCGGCTTACCTGAAACTTTGTGGCAAGTTTTGTTCCTGATACTGCACTTTCACTTTCCTGTAAAATTTTTAATAGATTCTCTCTTCTTTTTTCTCCGCCCATTTCTCACCTCTATTAAATACGATGAAGATTCTTTAATGAGATATCCATAATAGGTGCAGAATGTGTTAAAGCACCACTTGAAATATAATCAACTCCCAAATCTACTAATTTAGAAATATTTTCCTTAGTTACATTTCCTGATACTTCAATTTCAGCTCTTCCATCAATTATTTCAATAGCTTCCTTCATTACATCATGGTCCATATTGTCTAACATAATAATGTCGGCACCGGCTTCAACTGCCTGACGGACCATATCTAAGCTTTCAACTTCCACTTCAATCTTTCTTACGAAAGGAGCATATTCCTTAGCCATCTGGATAGCCTTTTCAACGCTACCTGCTGCACCGATATGATTGTCTTTCAGCAAAATACCGTCTGTAAGGTTGTATCTGTGGTTATTTCCGCCACCAACTCTAACAGAATATTTTTCGAAAATACGATTATTAGGTGAAGTCTTTCTTGTATCAAGAAGCTTAGTCTTGCTGCCTTCTAATAATTTCGCAATTGAATTAGTATATGTTGCAATACCACTCATTCTCTGAAGATAATTAAGTCCTGTTCTTTCACCAACTAAAAGAATTCTGATGTCACCTTTTACAGTTCCCATAAGCTGACCTTTTTTAACCTGGTCGCCATCTTTAACTAACAAATCAACTTCTACATTTTCATCTAATAACTGAAAAGCTCTTGCAAAAACCTGAAGTCCGCAGATAACTCCGTCTTCTTTACAAATAAGGTCTACCTGTCCCATGCAAGCCTCTCTCATAACTGAATTAGTTGTTACGTCCTCGCTTGTTACGTCTTCCTTTAATGCACTTAAAATAAGTGGATCTACTGATAATTTTAATGTAATTGGATCAAACATTTTATATTTTTCCTCCCAGTTTTTATGTTAAATTTCGATTAGTCTTCTAAATAATTTTTTATGTTTTTCAAATAATTTATCGACTTTTCAAATAATTTCACGGTCTTTTTCAAATAATCTTTCAATTTTTTAAGCATTGTGAAGATTAATTTTCCTGTTTTTCTTCATCATTCATTTTTGCATTTTCTTTATCGATTTCATCTCTAATTAACTGCTTGTATTCTTCTTCAAGCTTCTTCTTGTCTTCATATGGTGTGAAATCAACATTGTCAAAGCTTTTTGTTTTGGTCTTATCAAACTCTGCTGTCATTTCTTTTGCAGCTCTCTTGGCAAAAACCATACTTTCCAATAATGAGTTGCTGGCAAGTCTGTTTCTTCCGTGAACTCCGTTGCAGGCTGTTTCGCCAATTGCATAAAGCTGATCCATTGAAGTCTTACTCTGAAGATTTACTTTTATTCCTCCCATAAAATAATGCTGAGCAGGAACAACAGGTATCATTTCATCAGGCACATTATATCCGTGTTCTTTACAATGTTCAACAATATTAGGGAAGTGTTCCTTCAACTGTTCAGGATCAATAGTCTTCATTGAAAGCCATACATGTTCGCTACCTTCTCTCTTCATTTCCTTTCTGATATTTCCTGTAAGAATATCTCTTGGAAGAAGTTCCTCTGTAAATCTTTCCTTACTATTGTTATATAACTTGGCACCTTCACCTCTTACAGACTCGGAAATCAGAAAACTTCTGTCCTCTTCTTTTTCTGAATAAAAAGTTGTTGGGTGAATCTGCACATAGTTTACATTCTTTAATTCTACACCATGTTTAATTGCAACTGCAATACCATCACCTGTTAAATGTCTGTAATTAGTTGAATATCTGTAAATACCTCCGATTCCACCACAAGCCAAAACTGTATAATTAGCAGTTATTGTATCAAGTGAACCGTCATCCTTTCTTACAACAACACCATAGCAGCAATTGTCCTTAGTTAACAAATCGACCATTGTCCAGTGTTCCTTAATTGTAAGATTATCAAGTTTCTTGCACTGCTCGTATAAATGGCTTGTAATCTCCTTGCCTGTAATGTCCTCGTGATAAACGATTCTGTTTCTGGCATGGGCGCCCTCTCTTGTATATGCAAGATTTCCATCCTCATCTCTCTGAAAATCAACCCCATAACTTAAAAGGTCTTTCACCAAATCAGGTGATTCCTTTATCATAGTTTCTACTGCTGCAGTATCATTTTCAAAATGGCCTGCTTTCATTGTATCATAAAAATAACTGTCAAAATCATCAGGATCTTTAAGCATACACATTCCACCCTGTGCTAAATAGGAGTCACTATGTTCTACTATATCCTTTGTTATCATTAATATATTTTTGTCCTTCGGCAAATTAAGTGCGCAATATAAACCTGCACAACCACTGCCTACTATCAAAACATCTGTTTGCATTTCTTCCTCCTAATGTGCTATATGGACTTAAATTGCCATATTTTTTCTACATTGCCACTTAGTATAGCACAAACATATGGAACTGACAAGACAGTTGTAAATACATATGAAGAAAATCTGTAAAGTTCTGTCATTACAGATAATTTTTTCAAAAAAAAACGGATGCTCAACTGAAACATCCGCTCTTTAAAAAATTCTTATTTATCTGGAAACACCTAGCTTTGACATTAACGCTTCCTGCCTACTTCAACGCTGCAAGTGCCTTAACAACTAACTCCCATGTACGCTGTGTTGATGAAATACTTAATTCTTCATTTGTTGTATGGATATTATTCATCTGTGGTCCAAATGATACAGCATCAAGTCCAGGTAACTTAGATGCAAAGATTCCACACTCAAGTCCTGCGTGAATTCCTTCTACAACAGGTTCTTCACCATTATATAAATCCTTGTAAGCATCAACCATTACCTCACGTAATCTTGAATCTGCCTTATATTCCCATCCAGGGTAAGGTCCTACTATTTCTACGCTTCCTCCAAAGATTTCTGTAAGGGATTTTAATTTTTCAATTAAGTACTGCTTTTCTGTTTCGCTTGAACTTCTAACTGCAAATGTCATCTTAACTTCTAACATTTCAGTTCTTAAAATTCCCATATTAAGTGATGTCTGTACTAAACCGTCAATTTCAGGATTCATTCTCTGAACTCCATTAGGCATATTAACCATTGCAATAATTGTTGCAAGTGTAGCTGCGTCTGTAAAGGCATCAACCATATCTGGTTCTCTTACATTTAAAGTTAAGTTAGCATCAGGATCTGTAACCCTGTACTCTTCCTTAATGTCTGCAAAAGTATCTTCGATAATCTTTTTAGCCTTATCTACTGAGTCAGGAAGTACAACAATTGCTGCTTCACTTAATTTTGATATAGCATTGTCTTTTTCACCACCGTTAACAGAAACTAATCTCATACCAACATTCTGGAATACGTTAAGAAGAACTCTTGCCATTGCACAGTTTGAATTTGCGCGTTCCTTAATAATTTCAACACCTGAATGTCCACCTGTGAAACCGTGTAATTTAATCTCGATTACAGGAGCGTTAACAAGATCTCTCTTGTATGGGATCTTACATATTACTGATGCACCACCGGCACAGCTTACTGTAAACACACCTTCATCTTCTGAATCCATATTCATAAAAAGACGTCCCTTAAGATCTGAAACATCAATTGTTGCAGCGCCAAGCATTCCAATTTCTTCATTTACTGTAAAAATAGCTTCGACTGGTGGATGAGCCATTTCTTCATCATCCAAAACTGCCAATGTATAAGCTACTGCAATTCCGTCATCTCCACCAAGAGATGTTCCCTTAGCTGAAATGAAATCTCCGTTAATTTCTAAGTCTAATCCTTCTTTTTCCATATCCTTCTTGCAATCAGCTTCCTGAACTGCAACCATATCCATATGTCCCTGAAGAATTACAGGTTCTGAATCTTCGTATCCCTTAGATCCGTCTTTCCAAATAATTACATTTAAATCATCATCCTGTCTATATTTTAAATTATGTGCTTTTGCAAAATCTACAAGATAATCACTTATCTGTTTTAAATTATTTGAACCATGAGGAATTGAACAAATCTCCTCAAAATATTTAAACACTTTGTTTGGTTCTAACTCTGATAATACTGCCATAATGTCCTCCTTATTTCTTGTGCCATTTATAACGGCTACCTTCTTTTTCAATCTGGTTAGTCTTTAGCATATATTCTATAAGCTTCTTTGCGTAGTCCTGCTTATTCTTTACAACAGCCCTGTTTTGCGAAAAAGGCTGTTTCGCTTCAAGCCCATCACAAATCTGCTCAACTTGCGATATTGTAATGTATTCATTCTGTTTTAAATACTTTTTTATTTTATCCTGTCCTTTGCTAAAAAGCAAATTCATTAAATCCTTTGTTTGATTTTTTTGTTTTACGATTCCCCAGCCATATATAATCATTGTTACTATGGCAAATAAAATTATACCTATAATTACTGTTGATGGTTTCATTTTTTATCCTTTTCACTGCCTTAAGGCTTTATTTTTCAAAAACAATATATTTATTGCGTTCTAATATTCCAAAATATTTTGAAAGTCTTTCATATAACTGATCTGAAGCACCCTTATGCTTATTTCCAAGTTCTTTTCCAATTTCATATATACTTTTTTTGCCGTCAATCTGCTGCCACACAAAACTTCCATATTCATCTAATTTAATAAAACTGTAACGTGGCTTCTTAAATAATCTCTGTGCTACTTTATTATAAAATCCGGTATTTTCTACTGTGATTTCTACTATTCCATCCTCTAAAACTTCCCATTTCATATCATTAATTCTGGGAATGTTATCAATATAATTCTTCTTCTCTTTCATGAACTCTCCATTTTTATTTAGAAAGCACTACTGCATAATTGCAGCAGTGCCTTTTTCTCACTGAAATACATATTTTTTTTATTTTTTTATTTTTCTTTTGCGTCCACTTCTATAGTCTTTTTTCCTTTTGTAAAGTGGAATAATGTTGAAAGTAATAATACAAATGCAATTAATCCTACCCAGTTACCAACTGTCTGGAAAGCTCCACTTTCACCATATAATGATGAAAGATTTAACTTATCAGCAACGTTAACAACTGCTAATATTGCAAGAACGATACCTACGATACCTTCACCTGCAATCATACCTGCTGCATAAAGTACACCACGGTCTGATGCGTCTTTTCTTTCTTCGTCATTAGCATATTTTCTCTTGTTATCGATAAACCACTTAATAACACCACCAACCATAATAGGTGTGCTTAAGTAAATTGGTAAGTAAAGACCAATTGAGAATGCTAATACAGGGATTCCAAGAACTTCAACAACGATGGCGATAAATACACCCATGAAAATTAATACCCATGGTAATGTACCACCCATAACACCTTCAACTACCATCTTCATAAGTGTAGCCTGTGGTGCAGGAATCTGTTCTGAACCAAATCCCCATGCTGAGTTAAGAAGGTACATAACTCCACCGATTGCAAAAGCTGATACAATAGCACCAATTAATTCACCAATCTGCTGTAATCTAGGTGTTGCACCTACGATGTAACCTGTCTTTAAATCCTGTGAAGTATCACCGGCCATAGCTGCTACGATACAAATAACTGTACCGATTGAAATAGCTGATACCATACCTGTTGCACCTGTGCTGCCTGTAGCCTTTAAGATAAATGTTGTTACGATTAATGTTGCAATAGCCATACCTGATACAGGGTTGTTACTACTTCCTACAATACCTACCATTCTTGATGATACCGTTGCAAAGAAGAAACCAAATACAACAACTATAAGTGCTCCTAGGAAGCTAACAGGAATCTCTGGAAGTAACCAGATTAAAACTGCAATTACAAGTGAACCACCAAGAACTAACTTCATTGAAATATCCTGTTCTGTTCTTAACTGGCTGTCACCCTTCTTACCAAATCCCTTGATTGCATGTTTAAATGTTCTAATCATTGTTGGGAATGTTTTAATTAAGCTAATTAATCCACCTGCTGCAACGGCACCTGCACCGATGTATCTTGTATAGTTGCTCCAAATCTGGCTTGCTGACAACTGATTAAATGCAATAGCTTTTCCGGCATCATCAACAACTTTTGATGCTGATTCGCCACCGAAGTAAGCAATTGCAGGAATTAAAACAAGGTATGATAACACACCACCTGCAAAAAGGTAACTTGAAATCTTAACACCACAAATGTAACCTACACCTGCTAAGGCTGGAAGAACATCCATACCTACTGCTGTTGTGTATTCGCCCTGCATTGAGAAATCAACTTCACTAGGGAAAAGTTTTAAACCATCTGCAATAAATTTATAAACTGCTGCAATTCCAAGTCCTGCAAATACAACTTTTGACTTACTTCCACCTTCTTCTCCTGCTAAAAGAACTTCTGCACAAGCTGTTCCTTCAGGATATGGAAGTGTTCCGTGTTCTTCTACAATAAGAGCTGTACGAAGAGGTACCATGAAAAGTACACCTAAAATACCACCACAAAGTGCAATTAATGCAATTGAAACGAATGAAGGTGTGCTAATTCCGCTTCCTTTTTCTGAAGCCCAAATAAAAATAGCAGGAATTGTGAAAATTGCTCCTGCTGCCAATGATTCACCTGCTGAACCAATTGTCTGTACCATGTTATTTTCAAGGATTGAGTCTTTCTTCATAATAACTCTAATAACACCCATTGAAATAACTGCCGCCGGTATTGAGGCTGATACAGTCATACCAACTCTTAATCCGAGATAAGCGTTGGCGCCACCAAATATAACCGCTAAAATCATACCAAGAATTACTGAAGTTACTGTAAACTCAGGTAATACCTTGTCTGCGGGGATAAATGGCTTAAAGTCATTTTTTTTCTCCATTTTTTATCTCCTGTCTCAATATATATTTCACTGTACCACTCTATTATACTAAATTATTAAAAAAAGGGAAGTCCCTATTTTACTGGAACAACTGGGACTTTTTACTAAAAAGTAAAGTGATTTTTTAATAAAATAAACAAAAGTAGTAATCTTCACGCAAAAAATCCGCCGGATTTATTAACACTTTTGCGTGTTTTATCATCCTGGCGGATCTTTTATTTACTCTACCTTCTCATCTGCCGAAGCGTCTGTTACCGGTGGCTCCGTTGCCGGTGGCTCTGTTGCAGGTGGTTCTGTTGCCTTTGGTGCTTCCGTAGGCTTTGGCGTAGCCTTTGGTGCTTTTGTTGTCTTAGGCTTTGTTGGCGCTTTATCCTTCTTTGTTGTTTCTTTCACCTTTTTCTTTGTTGTTTCATCACTACTCTTTTCGTAGGTTGTTGTGTAATTGGAATTATCATTATTGTCGTCATCGCTGTCATCTGTTACAGCATCTGTTGTTTCATCATTACTGCTATCATCTGTTGTAGTTACTTCTACTGTTGTTTCAACTGTGTTGTTATTGTTATCATTTCCAAATGATTTTGTAAGAATAATTGCTGCAATTACAATTCCGATAACAATTACAACTGAAACTACAATAGCAATAATGTTTAACTTCTTATTCTCATTTGTAATCATTGACTTATCGATTTCATCTTCATCATCAACTACATATTCTTCATTTTCGTCTGAATCAAATTCAAATTCTTCTTCAGGTTCCTCCGGAAAATCAAACCCTTCGATTTTGTCTTCAACATATTCGATTTCTTCAGGAAAATCGCTGTCGTCAATATTGTCAAATGAGTTTGTGTTATTTCCAAAAGATTTCTGATTTTCTAATTCATTAAGATTAGGGATAACCTTTGTATCTCCCATATCTTCCATATTATTAAGCCCTGGTATAACTTTTGTGTCCCCCATACTTTCGGTGTTATTGTTCTCCACCGGTGTTCCACACGTTGGGCAGAAATTCTGGCCCGGCTGTATGTACTTTCCGCATTTTTTACAAAACATCTTTTACCTCCTTGTGTTTCATACAGAATTTAAAATTATATCTGCTCTGTTAATATTTATGTATTTCCAATTATAAAACCTTTAATACCTCAATAACATTTGTCATTAATATATTATTAGATTTTAAACAGCTTCTACAATTATATCTGCTGTGTTAACATTTATTACTTTCTTAAAATCTTCAAATGGTATCTCCACCTGAAATCCTATTTTTCCACCGCTAAATAATATAGTGTCAAAATCCGGTGCTGTCTTATGAATTGTTGTCTTAAACAATTTCTTCATTCCAATTGGTGAACAGCCACCGTGAATGTAGCCTGTAAGTCCAAGCAACTCTTTCGACTTAAGCATTGCAATAGACTTCTCACCTACTGCCTTTGCGGCTTTTTTAAGGTCAAGTTCCTCTGCAACCGGAACCATAAAAACGTAATGCTCCCCGGACTTTCCTGTTGTTACCAATGTTTTAAATACATTTTCAGGATTCTGTCCCAAAGCCTTAGCCACATCAACACCACTTACTGCCTCCGTGTCGCCGTAATAATACTCATTGTATTTTATTTTTTTACTGTCAAGAACCCTCATAACATTAGTCTTTTCTTTTTTTTTCATGTCTAACACCTTCTGCTATTCTTTTTGCTCTTATTAGTATAACGCTAAACCCTAATATTTTATTGCATACACCTAACGTTGTGATTTTTTTAACAAAAAAGCGCATACAAATCTAGTTAATTATAATTCACAGTTACTATATTTGGCAAGTAAAAAATGACAACAGCCCTTTCGACCATTGTCATTTGCATAATTATTTATATTGGCTAATCTGTTCCCCGACTTAATATTTCCTTATTTGTAACTTTATCATAACAATTAGCATTTGCAATTCAATTATCAGATTATCTCTTTATTCTGCAGCTTTATCGCTTTCATTAATATTATTTATAATATAATTTTCAACCTGTGGCTTATCCATATCAAGTGCCAGTGAGAACTCATCATATAACACTTCCTTGGCTTCTCTTAAATACTTCTCATCCACATAAGTAATCTTTTTGCCGTGAGCAAGTCTACTACGTCCTCTTTTATGTAATGTTTTAATAATTCCTATTAACTGCTTGCAATCACAAGATCCTATTACTTCTTTATACTTATATTCTCTCTGTCTTTCGTTGTCTATCCAAATAGGCTCAATCTCATTAATATGCTCAACAATCTCTTCAACCTGGTCTTTGGTATGAATAGTTCTCATTGGTATTTTATCATTGTCCGTTGGATAAAATACCTTACTATCCTGATTCTTCATTGGAATCAAAACATAATAAAGACTCTTCTTGTCTGCACCGTCAATGTCCAAATGGGTAATGTCCTCTACCTTACATACTCCTTTTCTCCCATGTACAATATATTCTCCTTTGTTAAACATTATGTCACCTCTACTTCTAAAAACATCCTAAAGAGCAAAGAAAACGCAAAGACGTAAACGTAGTCTCTGCGTTCCTCCAAGTAGTATTATACTCTTCTTAGTGAAAAAATGTCATAGGCATATTATACAATCTTTTTCAAAATAATATTAGGCAAACTGTTAATGATTGAATCCAAAAAATATTTTTAATTGTCATATTGTCTTTCATATTCATCGTCACTGTCATCTTCCTGACTGTTTTCAATATTCTCCTGCTCAACCATATGACGAATGTATGCAGCCTCCTCAGTTCTCTCGTCATCTTCCATTATACCGTTTTTGTTTGTGTCAAACTGTTTATCGTAAGGTCCAAACTTAGTCCCACCTGCAATGAAAAGAACGCCTAAAGTTCCCGGACCGCAGTGGCTTGAAATAACTCCTCCGGCATTTGTAATTATTATTTCTTTAAAATAATTAAGATTTTTAAGATAATCTTTAACTGACTTTACAACTTCTGTGGAGCATCCTGATTGAGTAATAAAAACCCTGTCTCTCTTAGCCGTTTTCAAATCATTCTCCATTTCATGTACGTACTGGAGAATTACCTTTTCGATTTTGCCACGATACTTCTTTCCGGCATCCATCTTGCCGTTTTCAACATAAATACGTGGTTTAATTTTAAACACACTACCAACAAGGGCTGATGTTGCTGAGCATCTTCCACCTCTATGAAGATATTTAAGTGTATCCACAACAAAGCTTGCTCTTACATATGGCTTAAGTGATTCGATTCTGTCAACAATCTCTTTTGCTTCCATCCCCTTCTTTGCCATAACTGCTGCTTCCACAACTAAAAGTCCTATTCCTGTAGAAAGACTTTCTGAATTAATTACAAATACATGGTCTTCATATTCAAGATTGTCTGCAGCAAGTCGCATAACATTGGCAGTTGTTGACATATCTTCTGAAATGGCAAACATAATAATATCTGCATTCTTTTCCATATATGGAATAATGGCATTCTGCGCATCTTCAATTGAAGGTGCTGAAGTTTTTGGTGTAGTGTTGTATTGATCAGACCATTTAAAAATATCCTCAACTGTAACTTCTAACCTGTCCTTGTATTCGTTTTCACCCATATGAATATATAAAGGCAACATATCAATATCATATTTTTTTAATGTAGCATCTGACAAATCACATGTGCTGTCCGCTATAATTTTAACCATATTTATCTCCGTTCTTATTCAAAATCTAATAGTCAAAGACCTTCTATATAATATATTAAAATAATTTTTCTGATTAAACTATTTTATTAACCAATTATTTATATTTATTGATTTACTCGTTTTCAACTTCCTTAATGTCATATGGCGTAGTCTGGTAAACATAATAGTTAATCCAGTTAGTCCACAGCAACTGTCCTGCTGATCTCCAATTTACAACCGGCTCTTTTGTCGGATCATCATCAGGGAAATAATTATATGGTACTTCCGGATTCATTCCCTTAGCCTTATCTCTTTCGTATTCAAGTTTCAAAGTATCTGCATCATACTCTAAATGACATAAAACAAATAACTGTCTGCTGTCTTTTGATTTTACAATTGTTACACCTGCAATATCTGACTCAGCCATTAACTCAAGTTCAGGCTCATTAAGAATCTGCTCTCTTGTAACCTCTGTAGCTCTTGACTGTGGTGCATAAAACACATCATCAAAACCTCTAAACAAAGGTGACTTCTTATTTAATAATTTATGTTCGTAAATTCCTGAAAGTTTAGGAATCCTGTCTCTCTTTCTTATTCCATAATGATAGTAAAGTCCTGCGAAAGCTCCCCAACACAAGTGGAATGTACAATGTACATGTTTCTTGGACCATTCCATTATCTCACATATTTCATCCCAGTAATCCACATCTTCATAGTCAACGAAATCAAGTGGAGCACCCGTTATTACAAGTCCGTCATAATAATCGTCCTTAACATCATCAAAAGTCTTATAAAATTCATTTAAATGTGACTCATCCGTATGCTGCGACTGATATGTAACTGTCTGCAAAAACTCAACTTCTATCTGAAGTGGAGTATTAGATAATTTTCTAAGAATCTGAGTTTCTGTTACAATCTTTGTTGGCATAAGATTTAAAACCAACACCTTCAACGGACGGATATCCTGAGTCATTGCTCTTGTGTCCGTCATTACAAATATATTTTCATTTTCAAGAATATCTCTTGCCGGTAAATTTTGTTTAACTTTTATTGGCATACTAACACCCTCTATTTTTAATTTATTTTATACCCTATAATATGTTTTTATCGGATTTTCATACATAATGATATGATTACAGGCATTTTCACCCTAATTGATATAAAATGTATACTTGACGATTTTAACACATTTTTGGCATTTGGCAAATACCGTTATTAGTGATTTGCTCATGTTCGTACTATATACTGATTTTTTATTATTACTTTTATAATTATTTTTATAATCGTTTTTGTAATCCCTTTATGACAATTCTTTGATTAACACATCCAAAACATACTCAACGCTTTCGTTCCTAACATTGTTTCTTCCAATATTTCCGAAATGTTTTGTGTCAGAAAAAACTTTTCCGTCTATATAGAATCCAAAGCAAACCATTCCCACCGGCTTATCCTCCGTGCCGCCTGTAGGTCCTGCTATGCCTGAAATTCCTGCTGCAACATCTGCATTATTAGCTTTTGCCACGCCTTCAGCCATCTCTCTTGCAGTGTTTTCACTAACTGCTCCGTACTGTTTCAGCGTGTCTTTTGAAACATTGGCATACTTCATCTTTGCCTCATTTGCATAAGTTACAATGCTTGCGTTCAAAACCTTTGATGCGTCGGGCACATCAACTATTCTTGCTGCCATTTTTCCACCTGTGCAACTTTCCGCAAAAGAAACTGTATATTTTTTTTCTATTAATAATTTCACTAACTGTTCTGCCTTATTCATTACAAACGCCTGCCTTTCAATATTTCGCAATTACTATTATAAACCTTTTTGTAATAAAAATGTATACTTTTGGCAAATCTATATATTGTTAAATATTTAATTAAACTATAGGAGTTCTTATGTTCTTTGATATATCTGCCAAATCCCAAGTGAATACTTTTTCCATTAATGAAAACTACGCCGGGCTTGTGCTTGCAAGTGATATTAACAGACTCTCTTGCAGTACTGTCACAAATTCTATGAATGATAATATTTTTTCTAATAATTCCGGTAATATTTACAACTATGGCAGTGTCAGGAATTATGTTGACAGCTTCAAAACTGTTATTGGTGATTTTAATTTTTCAAAAATTATTTTTTTTAAAGATGCCATTGTATGTTGCATTTCCATTCCATGCATTCAGGAAGAACGGAAAAATTTTTCTTTTATTTATAATGGGCGCAGTATTCTTTTCGTTGATTACGATAATTTTTTGACTGATATTTTCAGTAACATTATTGAAGAAAATATTAATGAAATAAAAGGAAGCCAAGATTTTATTTATTTTATGCTAAAAAGTATTTTGAAACATGACCTTGAAAACCTTAATTCCATTAGCCAAAATCTGTCTGTACTTGAACTTAATATTCTTACCGACTCCTCTAATTATAACTATAACGCCGACCAGATTCTGGCTTTTCGTGGAAACTCACTTAGACTTCACCACTATTATATTATTCTTATGGATATATGTCGGGCACTTTCAAAAGAGAAAACTTTTATGAATGATGCCAACAAAGAGCTACTTGAAAATCTTTGCGACCAGATTCTTACTTTAAGCAATGAGTCTCAACAAATATGGGAATACACGTCCCAAATAAGAGATGTCTATCAGCAGAAACTTTCTGTTAATCAAAATAATATTATGAAGGTTCTTACAATTGTTACCACTATTTTTATGCCTTTAACGTTAATCACCGGCTGGTACGGCATGAACTTTGAATATATGAAAGAACTTCATTGGAAATATGGCTATCCTTTGCTATTTGGCATAAGTGTATTGGTTGTAGGAATATTATGTATAATTTTCAAAAAGAAAAAATGGTGGTAATTCTTGTGTTGCCTTTTTTTGTAATTTCTTTATACTAGGATATGGGTGTCAAAACGCCCCACATCTTTATTGTATAAATTGTGACCTGCTTTGCACTCTCACAATCCTACCGAATCATATATATTTTATTAACATAAGTTGATAATCTTATTGATTCTTTTAACATTTTCAAATATTTTATTTACAAAAATATAATTTTTAAATTTACATTTGGAGAAAAAATTATGAATTCGCTTAAACTAAAAAACTCTTTTCTTTTACTTCTTACAGCTTTTATTTGGGGAATTGCTTTTGTAGTTCAGGATTCAGGTGGCGATGCCCTTGGTCCTTTTACATTTAATTGTCTGAGAGCTTTTATTGGTGGCATTGTTTTGCTACCTACTATTAAAATCTTAGATCACGCCGGTCTTACTTATATGAAACCTAAGACTAAAAAAGAAAAAAAGACATTAATTATTGGAGGAATTTCCTGTGGTATAGCTCTCTTTATTGCAAGTAATATTCAACAACTTGGACTTTATTTCGGAGCTTCAGCCGGAAAGGCCGGTTTTTTAACAGCTTGCTATATAATTATTGTTCCGATACTTGGTTTATTCTTCGGCAAAAAATGTGGTTTGAATATTTGGATTGGAGTTTGCTTTTCACTGGTTGGACTTTATTTATTGTGCATACATGGTTCATTTTCATTAACATTTGCAGATACATTGTTACTTTTGTGCGCTCTTGCGTTTTCAATACATATACTTGTTGTAGACCACTTTTCACCGCTTGTTGACGGCATCCGCCTGTCATGTATTCAGTTTTGGACAAGTGCAATCTGTACATCAATTCCAATGTTCTTCGTTGATATGAAACATTCCATTGCAGGTATAATGAATTGCCTACACAATCTGACTTCAATTAATAACTGGATACTTCTTTTATACGCAGGTGTCCTGTCATGTGGTGTTGCCTATACACTTCAGATAGTTGGTCAGAAAGGCCTGCACCCTACAGTGGCTTCACTGCTTATGAGTATGGAATCTGTATTCTCCGTACTTGCCGGCTGGATAATACTGGGCCAGACAATGTCCGCAAGGGAAATCTGCGGATGTATATTTATATTTGTGGCAATTGTGCTTGCACAAATACCAATGAAAAAGAAAATTACGGTGTAGATAACTCTTCATACGTATAATTACGGATTTTTACAGCACTTTGCCTCGAAATATCCATAATTGGTGGAAAAAGGGCAATTATCACCACAACAAAAAAGGCTACAACTTTAACAATTCTAAATCATCAAAGCTGTAGCCCAGTTATTACTTCTTAGCTAATTAATTCATTTCCTATCAAGCCCTTAGGCTTCCAATATTGATTTTAGGAAGTTCTGTGTTCTTGGATTCTGTGGGTTATTAAATACTTCATCAGGTGTTCCCTCTTCAGCAATAACTCCATCTGCCATAAAGATTACTCTATCAGCAACTTCCTTGGCAAATCCCATTTCATGAGTAACACATAACATTGTCATTCCTTCTTTTGCAAGATCTTTCATTACCTGCAACACATCGCCTACCAATTCAGGATCAAGAGCTGATGTAGGCTCATCGAATAACATGATCTCAGGCTTCATTGCAAGTGCTCTTGCTATAGCCACACGCTGCTGCTGACCACCTGACAATCTATTAGGATATTCATCTGCCTTTTCTTCAAGACCTACACTTTTAAGTAATTCCAATGCCTCTTTTCTTGCAGTTTCCTTATCAACATTCTTGACCTTAATAGGTGCAATCATAATGTTTTCCAAAACTGTCTTGTGTGGGAAAAGATTAAATCTCTGAAAGCACATTCCCATTTCAAGTAATAATTCTTTCTGCTTCTCTTTTGAAATACGCTCTACGGTTTTGTCGTTTTCTCTATGAAGGAATAAATCTCCCTTGATGAAAATCTTTCCACTTGTAATCTTTTCTAACTGGTTAAGTGAACGAAGATATGTTGACTTACCTGCTCCTGAAGGACCGATAATACAAATAACCTCACCCTTTTTAACCTTTAAATTGATATCTTTTAACACTTCTAAAGAACCAAAACTTTTACTAACATGTTCTGTTTCCAAAATATACTTACTATCCATTACTGCACCTCCTATTCATAGACTGAGAACTTCTTCTCAATCTTGTTAAATATATAAGTGAAGAATGCCGTAATTATTAAGTAAATAATTAAAGCCGGAATAAATACAATGTATGAACCATCACTATTCATAATACTGTTAGATATAGTTGTTATATCCATAAGTGAAATAGCAAATACTAATGATGCATCCTTCAATACCATAATAAACTCATTACAAATAGCAGGAAGCATTCTTCTGATTGACTGTGGAATAACAATTAATGACATTGTCTGGCTATAGTTCATTCCCAAAGCCTTAGCTGCCTCGTACTGTCCCTTGTCAATTGACTGAATTGCCGCTCTTACTATTTCAGCACAATATGCTCCGGAGTTTAATGCAAAAGCAATAAGTGCCGCAATGAAAGCTCCTTTATATACACCGTCAGCATCTGCCGCAGAGAAGAAATCTCTCCATGCGAAACCAAAAAGTCCCGGCACTGTAAAATAAACAACAAATAACTGAATCAACAATGGTGTTCCTCTAAAGAAGAATACATATGCACTTGCAATCTTGTTAATTACTCTGTTCTTTGAAATCTTTCCTAATGCAAGGAAAACACCTAAAATAACACCAAGAATTACAGTGAATGTTGTAAGTGAAATAGTAAGCTTTGCACCATGAAGCATATTCTCTCCACAGCCTAACATTCTATATGTATAGTTTACCATCTTTCCTACAATACCTGCTGTTCCCTTGTCTGCCTTATAAATCTTTCCTGCAAAACCAACAAACTTTTCACTTAATTCTGTTGCACCTGAAGTTGAAAATGCTGAGTAATTAATAATAATTAAGTCATTATATGCAGATGAAACTCTCTTTCTTGTTAATGTTTCATCTTTTTCAATCATCTTCTGCATCTCAGGTGATGCCTGACTAATCATTTCAAGCCTACTTGGCTTAACTGCTGATAAAATACTTGCAACAATTATTGCGATAATTACAACGATTGTAACTATCTTAGTTTTCTTTTTCCAACCTTTTACGTTTACAATTCTTTTTAAAGTGTTCATAAATACCTTTTCTATCCTTTATTCCTGTGATGAGAACCAGTAATCTGCTGTATCCTTAAGGAATCCGTCTTTATCCATCTGTTCCAATGCTTTGTTAATAGCTTCCTGAAGTTTTGCATTGTTTTTTCCAATAGCAATACCGAATTCTTCAGGTTCTGTCTTATCTGAAAATGCCTTTTCATACTTGTCAGGATTCTTTGCTACGAAACCGTCAGCAACAGTACTATCAACTACTACTGCATCAATTTCACCATTTGTTAACTGTGTAAAGCAGTTTAATAACTTGTCATTAGCTGCTACTTCTACATTAATAGTCTTTGTTGACTTGTATTCTGACATAAGCTGATCTGATGTTGTACCTTTCTGTACACCAACTGATTTTCCGTCAAGATCCTTTAAGCTGTTAATCTTTAAGTCGCTACCCTTCTTAACTACTACTGTCTGATAGTTTGTAATATATGGTGTTGAGAAAAGAACTGCTTTCTTTCTTGTAGGATTAATTGTTACTGCTGAACAAACTACGTCGTAGTCTTTTCCAATCTTTCCTAAAATACCATCAAATGATGTGTTAATGAAATTAACTTTAAGACCTAATCTCTTAGCAATTTCTGTAATAATATCAATATCAAATCCTTCAGGTGTCTTTCCATCTTTCTGAAGTGTTTCAAATGGTGCATAACCCATTTCTGCTCCAACTGTAAGAACTCCATCAGAAACTAATGTAACTTCTGATGCATCGATTGTTTCTGCCTGTGTTGTTTCTGCCTTTGCTGCTGTTGTGTCTTTGTTTTCTTTTGATGACTTGCTAGAACCGCAAGCTGTCATCATAGACATTGCAAGAACTGCTGTCATTACTACTGCTAAAAACTTCTTCATGACTTTTATCTCCTTCTAATTTATAAATTTTATATGCAGAAAAAAGACAACGGACTTTGGACCATTGTCTTTCCTCCTATGCACAAGTTAGATAATAAACTACAAAATATTTTGTGTCAATATTTTTAATGGTTAAACCTAACTTTTTTAAGTATAAAATACTAAATTTGTGAATATTTATTCACGTGTATAATTTTAGGATTAATGTAACGATAAAACTTTCTATTAGCTAATCGCTTGATTTTATTCCTATTGTACTGCCAAACTTCACCTTTGTTTCTATATCATTGGCAGTATTTCGGAAATACTTTTCATCAATATCAACTTTGTCCTTTTCAAGAAGAACGACAATAGTTGAACCACCATATAGAAACATACCCTTCTCACGACCTTTTTTTACTAAGCCTGATTTCTGGTGGTTTTTGATTTTGCCAATCATTAATGCCCCAACCTCAATCTGGGCAATTGTTCCAAAATTATTAGTTTCAATAACAGAATATTCACGACTATTTTGAACAAAAACCGGATATCTGTTTAATGCAATAGGTCTTACAGTATGCAAAACTCCCGGCACATAATTGTTCTCAACTATCTTTCCGTCGTCCACATACCCATAGCGGTGATAATCATCTACGCACAATCTGAAAACAAGGCATACTCCTCCGTTAAAATCAGGGGCTTTCTTACTATTCTTTATTAAATCAGCCACTGAATAATAACTCTTCTTTATATAAAAATCCGAGTTTTCTGAAATATGATAGGCTGACAGTCTTCCGTCACATGGAGCGATAAATGCATTTTCTTCCATATTAATAGGACGCATTTCTTTTTTTATCTTTCTTGTAAAGCAATCATTAAAACATCCATATTTAGCTTTTTCATATTGAGTCATGTCAATATTATTGTTTTTTATAAAACCTTTTATATGAATTTTTGATACCCTACAATCCATATAAGCCCCACCAATTTTTGAAATTGTGGGGCTTGTAATTATCTTAAGTACCATTCTTCCCGGCACTGTATTATATAAAAATCTTAAAATTCCTGAACTTTCTTTTTTCATATTATCTTCCAAAACAAATCTTCATTAACACTACTGCCAAAAATTCAACTGCACCAACAGCAACCATAAGATAAATCATTGCTGTTCCCGGTTTCTTTAACTTGAATTTTAAAATATACAATATTCCAACAATAACCAGCAAAATATAATAAATATACGAAATGTTAATCTGACATGTAATAAGCATAATGTGTCTCATTAACAAAAATGTTGGAAATATTAATGCTGTTGATGTAACAGGAAGTCCAAAATAATATTTGTCATCGCCTACGCTGTCTCCCTGTGTTTCTTCCACTGTAATGTTAAAATATGCAAGTCTTATGAGAGCACACAGTACAAATAACGCTCCCAAAATAACAATTATTACAAATGGAATATGTAATAACAGGCTTTCCTTCCCTGTTTTAATAAAATCAAACTTATCTCTGTTGTATAATGCCACCCCAATACAAACCGGCAAAACACCGAAAGCAACTAAGTCAGATAATGAATCAATCTGTACTCCAAAAGCTTTCTCTTTCTCTGTACGATTCTTCTTTGAACGTGCCACACGTCCGTCAAAAGTATCAAACAAACCACATAATAACAAAAGCATTACTCCAATATATGGATGACCTGCTCCGCTAAGTGAAACATAAATCCCTATTACTGCTGAAATTACTGAGCAATATGTAAGAACAACAGTGTAATCATAAAAACCTAACATTTTTTCTTCTGCTTCATTCCTTTCCACGCTTTTGCACAATAAATACCAAGTGTAATTATTCCACAAATTATAATGCAACAATAAAATGAAATCCCTCTACTTAATAATTCAATACTAACAGGATCTTTTAATATACCGCCAAATCCATCTATAAAAAGATAATCTGCTGCACCAACTGCTCCCGGAATGGGAACGCTGTTTGAACCAAGAACCACATAGCCCTGTGCTGAAAATACATCAAACGCTCTTTTTATATTTCCTTCTACGCCCATATAAACACATACAGAAACGCAAATAAGTGAAATTCTCTGTAATAAGTTAAATATAAAAGCCTTAAATACAGCTACTTTATTATTCTTTATTGCTGCCGCACATTCCTTATACTGTCTTTCCACTTCGACCAAATGTGCCTGTCTCTTTTCTATGTTCTTCATCAGATGAAGCTTATGCAATATCTTCATGCCGGTATTTGCTATTTTTGTAACAATCTTCTCTTTATAAACCAAAAGAAGAAATACCGTCAATAACACAAACTGGACAACACATCCGATAAGTATCATATATTTTGACCAAATGCTAAAATGCCTAAACATATCAAAATTAAATATAAAACAAACAGCACCTATAACTATAATCGCAATTGTGTATAAGGTCAAGTTTAGTAACAAAACAATCGTTGTTACTGCTCCTGGAATTCCATCCTGCATCATACACATTGCCGATGCCGGCTGACCGCCTGTAGCTGACGGAGTAATGGCTGAAAAATAAATATCAACAGCTGAATAAACTATTCCACGCTTAACCTTCTCTTTGTATCCAAAAGCCTTACATAATTGTAAAACAGCAAGTCCTTCAAAAATGATGAATCCTACCATGCAAAGAAAGGCTAACGCTATCCACTGCCATTTTGCAGCTGATACATAATTTATAAAACCTTCTATTGAAAAAGATTCATTCTGTTTTACAATAACCCATACTGTCAAAACAATTAAAGCTATAAAAATTAAGGACCATATAATCTGTTTCTTATTGCTCTTCAAAATCCTACCAAGCCTTTCTACTCTAAACCTAATTTATTCTCAATAGCATAAAAAATTCTTTTTGTATTTAATTTTTTTGCTAGGAATAAACCTATTTCAACAACCAAAACACCACCGATAATATCAATTACAACATGCTGCTTTATTAATACTGTAGATGCAAAAACCAAAATTGCAGACACAAACATAAATATCTTCATTGCCGTGCCCTGCTTTTCGCATCTCATTACACCTCTAAATAATATCCAGCTTTCAAGACAATGAATGGACGGGAAAAGATTATCCGCCGCATCCGTTGAATATATCAGTGAGGTAAGCCAATTCCAAAAGCCTGTACCTGTAATTTCAGGTCTTGTTAATGTTGTTGGCATTATTATAAAGCAAACAAGACATATGAGTTTTGCAATCATTTCCGCTGAACATACTTCATAACATAATTTTTTGCTTTCTCTTCCTATTATGATAAAGCCCAAAATCCATGTGACATAAGCCAAAACATAAACCGATACCATCGGAGTTACAAATGGCAGCATTCTATCAATGGCTATGCTTATATCATAGTGGTGCATTCCCGTTGTAAATATTCTGCTTCCAAAATAAGTAATACTATTTAATAAAAGGCAGGATATAATTGGAATAAATGCGTATTTAGGCAATATCTTGTAAATACGTTCCATACTTTTCCTCTTTGATTTTCTATTTTTCGTAAGATTGTACTACACCATATAGTACAATGTCATTGAAATTATATTATATAGGCTCACATATGTCAACAGAGTTTAAACAATCCCTTTTATATTACCCTTTTATATTTAACTCTGCTATATGAAAATAGAGCTGTATCACTAACGGTGAGATATCTCCTTTTGAAATTCTTATAATATCTTTTTTTACATAGATGCAGAAATTTTTAAAAGCAAACAATAGGCAGATTTTCGAAATTTTGCGAGCATAGAGTAAAGCAAAAATCAACTGTTTGAGCCGTAGGCGAGTTTTGATTTTTGTTTTACAATAGGCGGCGGAGCAAAATAAGAAAATCAACGTGTTTGCGACGAAAATTTCTGCAGGCTATGTAAAACGATTAAATTACACAAGAATTTTAAAAAGGAGAAGTCCAATCGTTAATAATACAGCCCTCTTATAATCTCACTATTTTATGCTTTTTAGTGATGGAATAATCTAAGTCCTGTAAATGCCATTGCCATACCATGTTTATTACATGCATCAATAACATCCTGATCACGAATTGAACCACCTGGCTGTGCAACATATTTTACACCGCTCTTGTAAGCACGTTCAATATTGTCGCTAAATGGGAAGAATGCATCTGAACCAAGTGTAATGCCATCAGCCTGTGCAAGCCATGCCTGCTTTTCTTCCTTTGTAAATACAGGTGGCTTTTCTGTAAATACTCTTTCCCATTCTCCATCAGCAAGAATATCCATATATTCTTCACCAATATAAAGATCAATTGCATTATCTCTATCTGCACGTTTCATATTTTCCTTAAATGGAAGATTAAGTACCTGTGGTGCCTGACGAAGAAGCCAGTTATCAGCTTTCTGTCCTGCAAGTCTTACACAGTGAATTCTTGACTGCTGACCTGCACCTACACCGATTGCCTGTCCATTCTTTACGAAACATACTGAGTTAGACTGTGTATATTTTAATGTAATCATTGAAATAGCCATATCAATTTTAGCTGATTCAGGAATATCTTTGTTTTCTGTAACTACATTGCTGAAGAAATCATCATCAATGTTAAGTTCGTTACGTCCCTGTTCAAAAGTAATACCAAATACTTCTTTATGCTCAATTGGCTTTGGTACATAGTTAGGGTCAATTTCAATAATTGCATATGCCCCTTTCTTCTTTCCTTTTAACATTTCAAGTGCTTCAGGTTCATATCCCGGTGCAATGATTCCATCTGAAAATTCTCTCTTAATAACCTTTGCTGTTGAAACATCACAAACATCTGATAAAGCAATAAAGTCACCATATGATGACATTCTGTCTGCACCTCTTGCTCTTGAATATGCGCATGCAAGTGGTGATAATTCTCCAAGATCATCTACCCAGTAGATTTTTGCTTCAACTTCGCTAAGTGGAAGACCAACTGCTGCACCTGCAGGTGAAACATGCTTAAATGATGTTGCTGCAGGAAGACCTGTTGCTTTCTTTAATTCCTTAACTAACTGCCAGCCGTTAAATGCGTCTAAAAAGTTAATGTATCCAGGCTTTCCGTTAAGAACCTTAATTGGAAGTTCTCCTTCTTCCATATATATTCTTGATGGTTTCTGATTAGGGTTACATCCGTATTTTAATTCTAATTCCTTCATTATATATTCCTCCAAAACTTACACTGATTATTATAATTATTTGTTTTTGTTAACAATCTTTGTTTCGTATTTTCCTGTTTCAATATCAATATATCTTACAAAAAGAGATACCTTGTTATCTTCGTTTAAGCTGTTCCAAAGCATATCTGTAAATGCGTCCATATCGTCCATCATAGGTACAAGCTTTGGTTCACCTTCAAAACTTGGAAGTGGATTTCCGTCACATTTGTATGTGTGAATGAAATGACCTTCTCCGTTAACAGGGTTATTATATGCAAAAGTATATCTGTTACATGCTTCAGGATTTCCGTTGTTGCTCTTTAAGATAGACATTGCATAATTGTAATTTCCATCTTCAATATGCATAATTCCTGAAATTCTAGGTGTGTAATTAGGAGCATCAGGTTCAAACTCACGTGTTCTAAGTGCCTGTTCAAAAGTTTGCTGCTTATCCATTAATTCGTAAATTGTATCTGTCTGATCGCCATTAGTTACGATAGTCTTGTTTCCAAGAACACGAACAGGTGCGTAGATAATAAGACTTGGATCAACAAGCTTTGATGGATCAAAAGCTTCTGTGCGGATTCCTTCTCCTTCTTCAACAAAAACACGATTTCTACTGTTTTCGCTTCTTCCCATAATAAAATATGCTGTTACAGCATGCTTTCCATTAGGTGTTTTTCCAATTACGATTCCTCTTCCCGGATATGAATTTTCTTTTAATTCATTTTCAAGTGATAACATCTGCATTTTTTAATCTCCTTAATTTTGATTTTAAGTTTACTTTGGGTTTTAAATTTTTAATTTAAGATTACTGTTTAATGTAATTCTCTTTGCAGAAAATGGGTCGAAGTTTTTCTGCAAAAAGAATTAGTAAACATGTTTTAACTCCTCTGTCCTCTCCAAAGATAGTTATTTTTTTTGCAGAACTTATAAGAAATTTTCTAAAAGAATCTTTCAAACCTTTCTAAAAATTCCACAAAATGAAAAAACCACCCAGGTAACCCAGAGGGTTGCCCAGGCGGTCGACTACGTGCATCCATACTCCCTGTGGGTAATCCCACTAATCCGCCAGTCGTATGGAATATATAAGTAGCATAAACTATTTTTTTTCTTTTTTCAACTGTTTTTTATCACAAATTTTTTATAAGATTTAGATGTCAAATCATACAATCAATGTTATAATACAATCTTGTATGAAAAGGAGATGTAAATATGGGAAAAAGAAATAAAAACACGAAACTAGTAGCAAAGATTCTTTCTCTTGCTATGATTACAACAATGATGAGCGGATATGTAGCACCGCCTAAGGAAGTTAAGGCAGACACATTTGACTCATCATATTCTTATGAAGTAAACACACAGGCTACCGAAGTTGAAGCTGCCACATATAATGTTGTACAATCTGCTTCTAATGTGGTTAATTCTTCTGGTTCTTTGGAAAAAGCAATTGAAACTTCAACAGAACAATCCACTGAAATTACTACTACTGAGAAATCAACAACTGACAATACTACAACGGATAGTTCTACAACTAATCCTGCAGAAACAACTACAAAACCACAGGAAACTACAACTGAACAACCTACAACAGTAGACCCTGATGCTTTTGACTTAGTTGCACACAGAGGTTACTCAGCTTATGCACCGGAGAACTCAATTCCGGCTTTTGAAATGGCTGTAGCTTCAGGATTTTCAAAGATTGAACTTGATATCAGAAGATGTAAGCCCGATTCAAACGGCAAGGCTACATGGGTTATCTCACACAACGATTCATTAAAAAATACAATGGGCGTTAGCGTTGATATTTCAGACTCAACTTACAGCGAATTGTTAAAATATTCATATACTAAGGGTAACAATGTTGATGCTTACAGCAATCTTAAAATTGCCACATTAGACCAGGTTATTGACTTGATTAAGAAATACAAATCCGAAGGAAAAAAAGTCAACTGGCAGATTGAAATTAAGAGCGTATCTGACAGTAACTATCCTAACTATTTTGAAAGTGAATTAATTAAACCTTTAAAAAATGCCGGCGTTGAAGACTGTGTAACTTTTATTTCTTTTAGCAAAACTTATTTGAATAAAATTAAAAGCATTGACAGCACTTTAGCAACTACTTATCTTAGTACTATTTTGGATGAAGATGCAGTAAATGACGCACTTAAATGTAACGCTGAAGGAGTTACTTTTAATGGAGAAAAAAATTATACTACGGAAGCTGCCATAAAACTTGCTTTGTCTAAAGGTTTAAAGGTTGGTGTTTACACACTTGATACCCCTGCAATAATGGGTGTTTATTATCAATGGGGTGCGCGAAGCTTCACAACTAATATGGTTAATCCTAATGAAGTTACACCTACAATTCTTCGTGTCAAGTACAACACTAAAGCTTTTAGTTGCACATTAAGTAAGACAAGTTACACATATGACGGTTCAAGAAAGTTGCCTACTGTTACTGTTAAATATAAGGATATCGAACTTGTAGAGGGCATTAATTATCAGTTAAGCTACTCTGACAATAAAAATCCGGGAACAGCAAAGGTTTACATATCAGGTATAAACAACTGTACAGATGAAAGAGAATTAAAGTACAAAATTGTTATGCCTAAAGTGACCGGCTTTAGTGATTCAACTACTACAACATCAAAAGTCACTTTAAAATGGACACCTGTAGACAAAATAACAGGATATATTGTTTACCGTTACAACTATTCAAAAAAGAAATATGAAGCCATAAAGACTATCGCAAACTCAGATGCAAAGTCATACAAAATCACTAAACTTGCTTCTGCTACAAAGTACAGATACAGAGTTGCAACATATTTAAAGGCTGATGGCAAAACATATACATCTTCACCTTGCACGGCAAAGACTACGTATACAAAGCCGGCAAAAGTAACAATTAAGTCTGCTAAGAGATATAGCAAGAACAGACGAATCATGGTTAAGTGGACTAACTCACCACGATGCACAGGCTATGAAGTTAGAGTTGCAACAGACAAGAAAATGAAGCATGTCGTAAAGAAATACACTGTTTCAGGCAACACAAAACAGTACGTAAAAGTTAAAGGCCTTAAAAAGACAAAGAAATACTACGTAAAAGTGAGAGCCTACTTAAAAGTTGGTAAAAAATACTACTACAGCTCATATAGCGCTGTTGTGAAAAATAAGCCATTGAAAATTAAGAAGAAAAAATAGGGCTTGAATTTTTAAAATGAATTAATAAAATATCCGGATAGAAGAAAGTATTTTAAGCTTACATTCTATCCGGATATTTTTTATTTACATTACACAGAACATTCTGTGATTTTTATATTTTTTACTGTAATTCCCGTTTCCACCACGCAGCGCTACTGCCTTATTTAATTTTTATCCAAAAGATTTATTCAAGTTCTTCCACCTTCATTACTCAATTGCAATGAATTTTTCTTCTACCTGTGGCTTCTTTACTTCTTTAGGAACATACATTGTCAAGATTCCGTTTTCAAACTTGGCATTAATATCTTCCTCTGTTACGTTCTTGCCAACAAAGAAGCTTCTCTGGCACTTACCATAATATCTTTCACGACGGATATATTTAACGGCTTCCTTCTTCTGGCCTTCTTCGTTGTTCTCTTCTTTATTTTCTGCACTGTGTTCAGCGGTAATTGTAAGGTAACCGTCTTTCAACTGTGCCTTTACTTCTTCCTTGGCAAATCCAGGTAATTCCATTTCAATCTGGTAGCCGTCAGCCAATTCTTTAATATCTGAGCTTATATTTCTAGTTGCTGCTACCTGCTTTCTAAATGCAGGTGAAAATTCAAATACATCTCCAAAATCATCAAATAAATCATTCATTCCAAAAATACTAGGTGCTAACATAATACTTACCTCCTTATATATCTGCAATCAAAATCTGTGAATTTAGCTGACTGCATATTGCGACTTCCATTAGTCGTAATTGTTAATTTTATTTCTTTCAGGGACTCTCTTTTTTCCCTGTGATTATGTTATAGCACTTTTGTTAGCACTCGTCAACAGTGAGTGCTAACATTTCTTGTAAACAATTTGTTAACTTTTATAATATAAAATGTTATCTGATTTTTAACTTTCCTAATACCCTAACGGTAACTCCAAGCCGCTTTCTTCCATCAGCTCTTTATCCAAAAGAATCTCCTTTGTATTACCATCCTTAATTACCTTTCCGTCTGAAAGAAGTATTGTTCTCTCGCAAGTGTCCATTATCATATTCAAATCGTGAGAAGCTATTATTTTTGCCTGATTCAGTCGATTTAATATGTTGATTAGGTTTCGTCTGTTCTTTGGATCAAGTGCCACGCTTGGCTCATCCATCAATATAACGTCCGGTTCCGTTGACAGGATTGTTGCAATAGAGGCAAGTTTTTTCTCCCCTCCGGAAAGCTTATAAATCTGCTTGTCCTTTAGCTGTTCAATGTGCACAACTTTCAGCGCTTCCATTGTTTTCTCATTAACTTCTGCCTCAGACATTCCGTAATTTCTCGGTGCAAAAGCAACATCATCAAAAACAGTTGACATAAAAAGCTGACTGTCCGCATCCTGAAAAACGTAGCCAACATTTTTTCTAATAGTCTTTAAATTCTTTTTTTCAAGGGGAATATTGTTGACCATCACATCGCCCTGAAAGCCTGTATTTAGACCAACAAGTATTCTTAAAAGAGTAGACTTTCCAACGCCGTTAGCGCCAACCAAGCCCACCGACTCACCCTTTTTTAATTGAAAATTTATATTTTCCAAAACCTTTCTCTTGCTATCATAGCCAAAAGAAAGGTGGGAAACTGAAATTATATTCTCCATCTTTTTGTCCTTTTATGTAAACAAACCGCCTACTATTTCAAAAACAGGATACACTCTAAAAGCGATAATCACCAGCGCCCATACAATCATCCACACGTAATCCCTGCTACTTAATTTGTAATTTCTGATTCGCACGTTATTAAAATTGTAACCTCTAAGACTCATGCTGTTATGCACATCGGTTGCCCTGTCTATACTTCGTAAAAGCAACTGCCCCGGCAGACTTCCCCAAGCCTTAAAATTAATGCCTTTCTGGCCCGGTGCCCTAAGGCTGTACGCCTCAACTATTCTTTTTGTTTCCTTTAGCAACACGTTAATGTACCTGTAAATCAACTGGATAATCATAACAATAATCTCAGGAATATGTATTTTTCTAAGCGCCATGCATACTCGGTCTATAGTAGTTGTAATTATAAGAATATAAATGGCAATCACCGTCAAAATCCCTTTAATCATCAGTGTCACCATGGAAATTTCGCCGCCGGTTATTTTCACTCCACCCATTGTCAGCAAAACATTTCTGTCAAAAAAAGGATTAAAAATACCAATTATGCAAATCAATGGCAAAATAAGTCTGATTCTTTTTATACATTTTCCAAATTTAATGTCCCCAAGGTTAAAAATAATCAAGGGATATATTATCATTTCCACTAGACCTGTTACATTATATTTCGGAAAAGAAGTCACCATACAAACATACAAAACCGTTACAAACAGTTTTGCCAGTGCATGTATGTTATTTAGAAAATTATCTTCCCCAGCCTGATTTTCAATAGCGCACATTTCGTGTATTGCATTTTCAAATTTTCCCATTATGCTTTCTTTCTAAAAAACTTAAATAAATTGCAGCACACAATGCACAACAGGATTACTACCACTCCACCTACAATGCCTGAAAATGATGTTCCGGCAATTGTGTCTGATGACTTAAATCCGTAGTCAGGAAGGATTGCAAGCTTGTCCTGTATTCCCGCAAAAAAGCTGTAAATTCCACCTGTGCTTTCCACTTCCGTAGCTCCTGTGATTTTTGAAATTGACCATTCCAAGCCATCAGGCAAAGATGAAGCCACAAGTGATAAGCCACCTGCAATAATTACTGCCATTGCCAAAAGAATTGCCAAAACTTTTTTGTATGGCATTTTTTCTTTTTTGTCAACAGCTTCAATTCCCCAAAGCAATTCAGGTCTAGCCTCGTAGACGAAGCAAAGAACTGCCCCGGTAATTATTCCTTCAACCAATCCGATGCACAAATGTATTGGCTGCATTACTGAAACAAATGCAGTAAAAGGAAGTTCTGTAATTCCTGAAGCCAAAGTTTCAAGTGTTACTGAAAAAGCTCCAAGTTGTAAAGTAACAACGCAACCAATAATTGACGCTGCCATTATTTTCTTTTTTGATGCGCCGTTTTTCATCACAAGGCGCCATATAACCATCGCTCCTATGAAGCATCCATAAAATGCCATGTTCCACACGTTTGCCCCAAGAGCCATCAAACCTCCGTCAGCAAACATCAAACACTGAATCAGCAAAATACCTATCATTGTCAGGAAACCTGCCGGTGCCCCAAGCATTGCGGACAACAACATTCCTCCGCACAAATGTCCTGAAGAACCTGTTCCCGGTATTGTAAAATTAATCATTTGAGCTGCAAAAACAAAAGCTCCCATTATTCCCATGGTTGGGATTTTAGTCTGATCATCTTCTTTTCTTATTTTTGTAACTGAATATGCTGCCACCGCTGTACTGCAGGCGTACATTGTCCCTGCAACTGCCGGTGATAACAAGGCGTCTGCCATATGCATAAATTTGTCCTCCTAAAGTATCTTTATTAAATATTATCCTTCACTTCTCTTATGGAAATGTTATTTTCAATAGCTATTTTCTTCAAATCTTCAAACTCCAACTTAGATTTTTCAACTCCATAGCCATATGTCTTTTTCACATCAATACCTCCATATTGGGTGCTAACCTTCTCAATCTTTCTATTCAAAATCATTCGGCTACACTTGTATTCTCTAATTCCAATTGTTGACGTATGCTTAAAAATAGTTACGGCAACATCTTCCTTAGCCGACTCTTTGCACATTACATTAAGCAAAGTTCCCTGACGACCTTTTTTCATACTAATTGGCGTAGTGTAAACGTCCAACACATCATCCTGCCAAATCTGTTCCACCGCAAAACTTAATTCTTCCGCAGTCATATCGTCAATGTTGCAACGAAGCTCCACAATGGTGTCTTGGATAGTATCACTATTCTCAATGGTTCTATTATTTTGATTGGTGTCATTGTTACTTTCCCTAATTGAATTGTTTTCTGTCTTTTCTCCAAGAATTGCTCTAATGCAGTTAGCCACCGGGAAGTCTTTGTTTCCCATGCCATAACCCTGCTTTTCCATAATCATCGCAGGCATATTTCCAAACTCATTAACATAGTATTTCAAAATTGCTGCCCCTGTTGGCGTGCAAAGTTCACCTTCAATATTTCCACTGTAGCAAACCATTCCTTCAAGCAAATTAGCTGTAGCCGGTGCGGGAACCGGAAGTATTCCATGAGCACATTTCACTTTTCCAAAACCTGTATTAATAGGCGATACAACCACCTTGTCAGGGTTAATCTCTTCCATTAACATAGCGCAACATGTTACATCCGCAATTGCATCCATCATTCCAACCTCATGAAAATGAATTTCAGAAACATCCACACCGTGAGCTTTACTCTCAGCCTGAGCTATAAGCTTGTATATAGAAATTACATCATTCTTAACCTTGTCTGAAACTGCAAGATTTTGAATCGTGTGCTCAATAAAATCAATAGTTGCATGGTAATAAGCATGATGATGGATATGGGTATGGGTATGGTTATGATGATGTAATTCATCACTGTTGTGTACATCCTCAGACAATTCTTCTTCATCATTAATCAAAACTCTAACCTGATTTCCTTTTATACCACATTTAACCGAGCTTTCAAGCTTCACCTTAACATTTGAAATTCCAATATTATTAATTTTTTCAACAAACTTATCTTTATCCGGAACAAGTTCTAGCAAAGCAGACATCAACATGTCGCCTGCTGCACCCATTCCACAATCTAAATACAAAATTCTCATATTAGTTCCTCTTTTATATGTGTTTTCCCTGGAATTATCCGTAATTTCTTCTGAAAGAGCAGGTTTTCTCCCACCCTACTACTTCGCTCTCATATGATTTATCATGCTTGCCTGATATGCTGCTCCGAAGCCATTATCTATGTTGACTACGCTTACTCCGCTGGCACAGGAGTTTAGCATTGACAAAAGGGCTGATAAGCCTCCGAAGTTTGCACCGTAGCCTACGCTTGTTGGCACTGCGATTACAGGGCAGTCTGCCATTCCGCCTATGACACTGGCAAGTGCGCCTTCCATTCCTGCAATTGCGATTATTACGGAGGCACTCATTATTTCGTCAACGTGGCTTATCAATCTGTGAAGTCCGGCAACACCCACATCATAAAGTCTTGTAACCTGATTGCCGAAAACCTCTGCCGTCAACGCTGCTTCTTCTGCAACATACATATCACTTGTTCCTGCCGTTGCAACAACTATTGTTCCAATACCGTCTTTCTTAGGCATTGGTCCAACTATTCCAACCTTAGATATTTCATCATATCTCAAATCTATTTCTTCACTGACAAACTTAGCGGCTTCACTGCTCATTCTTGTTATAAGTACAGTTTCCTCACCACTTTTTTGTAGATACTTGACAATTTCTTTTATTTGTTCCTTGGTTTTTCCTGCGCCATAAATAACTTCAGGCACACCCTGTCTGATGCCTCTGTGGGTATCAATCTTTGCAAACCCCATATCCTTAAAAGGCTCTTCTTTAATGACAAGCAAAGCTTCTTCCTTAGTAACTTTCCCTTTTGCAACATCATCCAAAATATTCATCAACTCTGATTGTTTCATAATGTCGCCTTTCTTATAATCATATTTCTTTGTCTCGTTTTATGTTGTTCCTATCTAGTTCTCAAATCAAGCAATACCTCATCAAATATTTTTGACAATTCTTCCAATACAACTTCTCGCTTTTCCATAAGTGCCTGTAACTGGCTTTCAGGCATTTGGATTTTGGCTTTGTTGTCCATCCATCTTACTCTGAAATCAGAAAAGCCTAAGTCAAACAAAAATGTTTCTGCTGTTTCTACCTGTTTGATTTTTTCTTCATCTATTTCAGTACATGTTGGTATTCTTGTTGCAAGACAAGCGTATGACGGTTTGTTGTACACGAACAAACCTGCTTCCTTTGACTGCTTTCTTATTTCAGATTTCACGTAGCCACACATTCTAAGTGGGGACAAAACCTTCATCTCCTGCAAAGCCTTCATTCCCGGTCTGTCATCTGCATCATCTGAAGCGTTGGTTCCATCAAGAATTACTGTCATTCCGTCATTCTTTGCTGCTTCAAGAATTGTTCCAAAAACACCCTGCTTACAATAATAACATCTATTGACCGGATTGTCTGTAACCAGCTTGTTAGACAAAACATCCACATTCAAAATCTTCAAATCAACGCCTAGCTGCCGGCAAATTTTTTCTGCATCCTTTTTTTCAAATTCCGGTTGAAAAACAGATTTGACAAAATACGCCTTCACGCTCTTTGCATATTTTTTTGCCATATAAACCAAAAATACTGAATCAACTCCACCTGACAAAGCAATTGCCACATTAGGATATTTTTCAAAAAACTCTTTTATGTTCATTTCTTCTTTTGTAATTTTTTTCATTCTTTCAGTCCCTCTTATTTCCATAAACACTTTGTTTTCGATAAATATTTTGTTTTCAATAGCATTTTCTGAACTTTATTTAAGATAATGTATTTGCCATTAATTTTTAATCCAAAATCTTTCAACACCGCCCATTATATCATAGGTTGATTAATCCATAAAGATTTCTTAATTTATTGTTAACTTTTTGTGTATTCTATGGATAGTTTGGTATTTTTTTGGTAGAATTAACGGCGTAGAAAAATTTTAAAAAGAAGCTAAATGTCAATGTTTCCCTTATTGCATTGACCGGGGGGTATGCCTGGATTGCCCGAAGCTTACAGGAGGTAATTAATGAACATTTTATTTTTTTTGACACCGAAAGAAAAGGTGTCACATATATTCAATGACGATACACTGAGACAGGTTGTGGAAAAAATGGAGTTCCACGGATATTCCGCCATTCCTCTTTTAGATAAAGAAGGAAAATACATAGGAACAATTACTGAAGGGGACTTGCTTTGGTACCTTAAGGACCACGATTTTCCTGACATCTACCAGTTGGAGGATATTCCTATTACGGACATTGAACGAAAAAGAGATAACAACGCTGTCAACATACAGGTTTCAATGGAAGAACTTTTTGAAAAAGCCACCAACCAGAACTTCGTGCCTGTGGTGGATGACAACAATGTATTTATTGGTATTATCACAAGAAAAGATATAATACTGTACTTGGCTAATAAAGATAACGCAAATTAGTGTGGTTCTTATTAATTTTGTTTAATATGTATAAACGAAAACGGGTTCTGCAAACACGTTGATTTTCTTATTTTGCTCCGTCATTTATTATAAGCCAAAAATCAAAACTCGCCTACGGCTCAAACAGTTGATTTTTGCCTTAAATTATACTCGCAAAATTTCGAAAATCTGCCTATCGTTTGCAGAACCCGTTTTCGCTTATACAATACAAAATTAATAAATTTCACTTTTTTACCAAATCATCTATTTATTATTTTTGTAAACAATATATGAGATTTTTTCTCAGATTTTCTTTCGAAATATTATTTTTTTTTGTAAATTTGAATACTTTTGTATGCTATAATACTGCTTTTTATTCCAACTCTTCTTTCAGCGTATTTATAAACTTCCTGCACGCCTTGGAGATATATTTCCCTTTCTTATACGCCACGCACATTGTTCTAACCGCATCTTTATCTGAGCCTACCTTGTAGTAGTATGCGTGATTTTTTATGTTGTTGTATTTTATGGTTGTTTCTGTAACGAAAGAGATTCCCATATTGGCAAGTGTCATGGCAAGCCCTGTTACTGTCTGAGATGTTTGTAATATTACGTTAGGTGTAAAACCGGCTTTTTCAAATATGCTGTCTACCATGCGTCTTACATGCTGGTCCTCGTTTAACAAAACAAACTCTTCATCCTTCATTCTGCTTATATCCAATGTTTTCACTGATGAATAGTCAATTTTGTCACTTAGTAATTTTTCTATTGGAATCTGGTATTCCCCTATTTCTTCATTAATTGCCAGGTTTTTCGGAACAACCATAAGCAATCTTTCTTCAAAAAGAGTTTCCTTATCAAATAACTCGCCATCGATTCTTCCATCTGTCAGAAAAATATCAATGTCTCCCAAAAGGCATTTATTCATTATTTCAGGGACTTTTTCTTCTGTTAATTTAAAAGTAATTCCCGGATATTTCTTGTGGAAGACTGACATTGGTCCCGGCAAATATGTTGTTGAAAAACATACAACACTTCCTATTTTTATTTCTCCCTTTTTTAAATCCTGCAAATCTGACATAACATCATTAAGTCTGTCTGTGGCTGATATAACATCCTCTGCGTATTCCAAATATGCCTTGCCGAACTCTGTTATTTCAATTGGAGAAATACTTCGGTCAAAAAGCAATACACCCATTCTGTCTTCCAGTTTTTTAATGTAATTGCTTAATGCCGGCTGGGATATTCCCAAAGCTTTTGAAGCCTTTGAGAAACTTTTCTGTTTTGCCACTTCTTTTATATAAGTAAATTCGTTATTATTCATGTTAGCTCCACTCCCAATCAATTTTGAACTAATATGATTATAATATTTTTCTGTACTTTTTCCAATGCTATGTTAGCTGATTGTTTAAATGTTCCCATAACTTGGCGTAACCCTCACTTGCAGGTGTAACCGGCTTTTCAATAGTGTTGTACAAATGCTCCTTAATGGTTCCTTCCTTAGACATTACCATAATTCTGTTTCCAAGTGATATTGCTTCCTGAATGTTGTGAGTTATAAAAATAACTGTTATTTTTTCTTTTTGTTTCAATTTCAGTAATTCACTTTGCAACTGCTTTCTTGTCATGGCATCAAGTGCTGCAAAAGGCTCATCCATTAATATTATTTTTGAACCAAGCGCCATTCCCTTTGCTATTGCCACTCTCTGCTTCATTCCACCACTTAACTGATGTGGATAATAATTAGCATACTGTACCAGATTAACTTTTTCTAAATATTTCTTTGCTTTCTGCTCTCTTTCCGCCTTATCCTTCATTCCATTTACTTTTAACGCATATGTAATATTTTTCAAAACAGTTTTCCAAGGAAATAACTGATTAAAGTCCTGAAATACCATTATTCTGTCAGGTCCCGGCTTTACAACCGGCTGACCGTCAACTTTTATGCTTCCTTCATAGTCTTCAAAACCGGCAATACATCTTATTAATGTAGATTTTCCGCAACCTGAAGGGCCAAGAATGCATAAGAAATCTTCATCATTTATAGTCAAATCAAGATTATTTAAAATGACTCTGTCTGAATTATCATATTTTTTTACCAAATTATTTATTTTTAAAACTTCATTGCTCATCGTGTCATTCCCCACTTTCTAAAAGTTTTGTTTTCTATGTTGCGAAAAATTCCGTACTCAACTATCATACCAATAATTACGATAACAATAATTGTTGCAAAAACTCCGGCAATGTCAGTGTTAGTACGTCTGTCCTGAATAAAATAGCCGATTCCCAATGCTCCGCCTCCGCCAAAAATCATTTCGGCACTAATAAGTCCACGCCACGCTCTTGCCCAGCCTACTTTTATACCTGAAAAAATTCTAGGCAAAGCTGCCGGAAGAAAGACTCCAAAAATCAACTTAACCGGTGAAAGTCCTATATTTCTGCCTACTTCCAAATACAATTCCGGCACTGCATTGAAACCATCAATTATACTTCTTGACATAGGCCACACAACTGCGTGAATAACCATAAAAATTATGGCACCGTCACCTACGCCTATCCAAAGAATTGCTACTGGTATTAAAGCTATTCCCGGTATTAAGTCGCACATTGAAACAATCATATTGTAGATTGTGTAAAATGTTTCACTTATAACTGAAAGGCTTGAAAAAACCAAAGCCAACGCTATTCCCACAATTAATCCTTTAATAATAAGTGAAAGGGAATGTAACACCATTGTTCCAAGTTCTCTTTCCGTAAAAGCAGTTACAAAAGCTTTTCCAATATCGCCTAATGATGGAAACAAAATATCCGGCCAAATTTTCAAAGTATATAATACCTGCCACAAAATAAGAACTGAAACAATAAAAATTATTTTCACCAAACTATTTTTAATATTCTTATTCAAAACTATTCTCCTTTAACATTATCGAATACTAACTCGTCAATACTACTTGCACCTTTGTCTAAGAAATTTTCTTCTACCATAAAGTCTGAAAGATTCATAACTCCCTGCAAAGTTGAATTGTACTGAACGGCACCATCCTTCAACCATGATGCAATTTCATCTTGTGAAGCATCATAAGTTTCAGTAAGGATTTTTGCTGTTTCGTCAGGATTCTCTTCTATATATTTCATTGCTTCTTCTGTTGCGTCACAAAAAGCTTTATATAGATCAGGATTATTTTTGTATAACTTTTCTGATGCTATTCCTACGATTGATGTGTCACCTTTAGCCCAAACGTCTTCGCTTACCGGTATTTCGTGTATGTTATCTTCTTTTACTTCCATTAAATTGTATGGTGCCAATACCATATTACACTGAACTGCACCTGATATTAACGCTGAATATCCGTCTGCATTAGCCATTGCAACTAAGTTTGCATCTAAGGCATGAGCGTCGCCCAATTCCTTCTTTGCAGCCATAGCCAATAATATATGAGGCTGACTGTTAACCTGAGTTACAACAATCTGGTCGCTTGATTTTATATCTTTCAAAGTCTTAATGCTACTGTCATTAGTCTGGATTCCGCAAGAAACTGCTGCCAAACCTGTACAAATCTTGTACGGTGTCTTTGACATAATTCCGTTAATTGCAACTGATGTTCCAATGGCACCAATGTCTATTGAACCTGCTGTAATCCCTTCGCTAATTGCTGCGCCACTTGCCAACAACTTCCAATCTACATTTACGTCTTTTCCATAATGCTTCTCAATAAGCTTCTTCTCCTTCATAACCAAAAGCGGTGTGTATGAAAGACCATTCTGATAAGCAATTACCAACTTATCATTTTTCTCTGCTGATTTTTTAGTTCCACAAGCTGTTAAAGACAATGCCAAAACAAGCGATAATGCTACTGCTATACCTTTTTTTATTCTTTTCATGTCGTTTCTCCTTACTTCTCGTTATAATTTATTTATTATAACTATTATTCATTTATAATTATACGGTTATGAATAATAACACCCGAATATGAAATAAATATGATAGCAAAAAAATCCTTACAGTTATGAGATATTCAACCTCATATTCTGTAAGGATTTTTATTTCTAGTAATTATTTAACTTTTAAATGTATAAGTTTGCTCTTAAAATCGCCCCATGGATTCTGTATAATCAATCCTGCGTTCATAAGTATATCGCCGCCATAGATTCTCTCATCATCGGAACTTACATATTCAAACTCAGGATTTAATCCTGCTAATTTTAGCTTTCTGCTTCTGTAGTTTGGTCTGTTTAATACCTGTACATATGTTATAAGTGCCTCTGATTTATCCTTGGAAACTACCATATAACAATCGCATTCATTATTTTCTGCATAAGATGCAATTCGATAGTAATCACCTTCTCTTATTAAATCATTGTACTTATGGTACATTTCAATCTGCTCAGGAATCATGTTTATGTCTTCTTCAGGAATCCTTGTTACGTCAAGTTCGTAGCCGAAATTTCCCGCCAATGCCACATGTCCTCTTGTTTCAAACGGTGTTACCCTGCCTACAGTATGATTTGGACAATCTGATACGTGAGAACCTATTGCTGACAATGGATATACCATAGCTGTTCCTTCCTGTATCTTTAATCTTTCGATAGCATCTGTGTCATCTGAGCACCAAATCTGTGGACTGTAGTAAAGCATTCCTGCATCAAATCTTGCTCCGCCACCTGAACAGTTTTCGAGAAGTAAATCAGGGAAATCAGTAACTAATCTTTCCTGCAATTCATAAACACCAAGAACATATCTGTGATACAACTCTCCTGCTCTGTCGCCGTAAAACTCTTCGCTTCCTAAGTCTGTTAACTGGCGGTTCATATCCCATTTTACATATTCAATATTTGCACTTTTCAAAATGCCTGAAACCTGTTCATAAACATAATCTCTTACATCTTTTCTGCTTAAATCAAGCACATACTGATTTCTACACAGACTAGGTGTTCTTCCCTTAATCTGAATAGCCCATTCAGGATGTTTTTCATAAAGTTTTGAATCAGGGGAAATCATTTCAGGTTCAAACCAAATTCCAAACTTCATACCAAGTTTATTAACCTCATCTACAAGATACTTTAAGCCACCTTTAATCTTATCTTCATTAACAAACCAATCACCAAGACTTGTACTGTCATCATTTCTGTGACCGAACCAGCCATCATCCATAACTAACATTTCAATGCCTAACTTAGATGATTCTTTTGCTATATCTATAAGTTTCTGTGTATCAAAATCAAAATATGTTGCTTCCCAGTTATTGATAAGAACAGGACGTTTAGTGTGATTATATTTGCTTCTGATTAAGTGATTTCTAAATAAATCATGGAAGTTTCTGGACATCTGACCAATACCGTTGTAAGAGTATGTAAGTACAACTTCCGGAGAAACAAACTCTTCCTCAGAATCAAGTTTCCACTTAAAACCTTCAGGATTAATACCCATAGACAATCTTAATGTATCCATCTGACATCTCTCAACCTGACTTATAAAGTTTCCTGAATAAATGAAAGCTGCGCCATAAACTTCACCTGAATTATTTGTTGCAGTCTTCTGCTTTACTGCCATAAAAGGATGTTCCTGATGGGAACTTTCTCCACGGTTTGAAGCAACGCTTTGCTTGCCATAACCAATCCCTCTTACATCAATCTGTCTTTCTCTTGCCCATGAACCATGAAGAGTAATCATTTCATAATCATCATTATCCATATCCATGCTCATAGACATAACTTTTGTCAAATAAATCTCTTCATTGCCTTCATTTCTAACCTTTACACTTCTTGTTATTACATCTTCTTTTTCAAAAACACTGTAAATAAGGTCAACTTTAACATTCAAAACCTTATCACTGCAATGTAATACAAGCGTCTTTCCATCATTGCCAAAAGTTGAAGGCAAACCCTTTAATTCAGGCTTAGAATCCAAAATCTCATAACTGTCATAAGTTACAAGAATACCATTTGCCCCCTTTGGTGTTTCAACTGCAATGGCACTTTCTCTGTAATCTCCCAAACCATTTCCGGGATATTCCATTGGAAACTGGTCATAGAATGATACCCTGTCTCTGTTATTTGTACTTGGCACAAAAGGTCCCTCGCTAATTCTTAACAAATAAGAAGAATCTTCCTGTCTAACCTTCTTACCATAATATACATGTCCTATAAAATTTTCTTCATCAACAATACCTATAATGTAGCTGGTATTATTTGTGTCTAATTGAAATAGTCTATTTTCCTCTAAATAATTTACTGCCATAATTACTCTCCAATATTTCTTCTTTGTTGATGTTACTCACCCTTGAAAATTTACCATTTTGGAAGTTCATCCAATGTTATTACATAATCACTATTATAAATTTTCTTCAAATCACTTTTATCATTGTGATCTGTTATATATTCCGTGTGCCATGTCATAAACCAAACCCAATCAGTGTTGGTTGTCTTTAACTGTTCCACTGTAGGTATTTTTCCACACTCGTGAAAACATATAGGCTTTCTATCCCCAACAATTGATACTATATTTTTATATTTATCATTATTAGGTCCATCCGTGTAAGAATCAGCTCCAACTACATCCACATAATCATCTCCCGGATACCAGTCTCCATAACATTTGTCTGAAAAACCACATACCCATATAAGATTATCAAGTTTCCAGTAATTAGTATACCTGTCATACATAATCTTCCACATTTTCACAAAATTCTTTGAACCTCCTTTGCCCCACCAGAACCAGCCTCCATCAAATTCATGAAATGGTCTCCACAAAACCGTAACTCCTGCATTCTTTAATTCTACAAGAGCCTTGGCTGCCCTGTCCATTCCTTCAATCATCTTATCATATTCAGCCGTTCCTTCTGTTAAGGCATCAGTCCAGTTAGATATGTTAGTATTAAGACATTCATTATATCCTAATGAAAAATCAGAACCGCAATGCCAGCAGATCGTAATAATTCCACCTTTCTTATCCCATTCCATGGCACGATTATTTACGCCTTCAAAGTCGTCGTTCATATAATCAAGCCCTCTTATGGCCGGGTACTTTCCTGTGTTATTGTAAATATAATCAAACTCGTACTGGTCGCTTCCCATCCAAGTAGATTCCTGCTGTCCTGAAATAATCCCTTTTCCCTGCATACTGCAAATATACTTATAAATCTTTTCAGTCTTTGCATTTTTCACGGCTGTAGTCTTTGACTTTTCTTCATTCTGACTTGTATCAGTTGTGCTTTGTGTGTTTTCCACATCCTGATTTTCACCGGTTTCAATCTGAGACTTTGTAACCGTTTCTTCTTTTGTAGTTTCAGCCTTACTCTGGTTATTTACTCCTTTGTTCTGTCCACATCCAACAAGTGAAACCAAAATAAGAATTGCTGCACACTTTCTAATTGTATTTTTAATCAAATTTTGCTCCTTAAAAGTGTTATTTCAAAAAAAGTTACCACAGAAAAACTATGGTAACTTTTCAATTATAATTTTAATATAATCCTGTCCATCCATCCTCTCCATAGACTGATAATGAATCTCCCGGCTTAATTTCACTTGTAGTTATTATGTCAAACATATCACATTCAACTATATCTACACTTGGCTGTTCGTATTCTTTTCTCATTCCAGATTCCTCCTTTAATATTCTTCACCTTCTGCTGTAGCAAATGAATCAACAAGTGTCTTATTTGCTTCAGCTAATGAACCATAATTACTATTTGAATCAGCAATATATGCCTTTGCAACCTGTCTTACAGTTCTAGGTTCATTTGATACATCTGAATAAATAACTTCTTCTGTATTATCAGAATATTTAATCTTAACGTATGCTCTTGCCATAAACTTTCTAATATAATTTTCTTTTTGAATGTTTACAATTGAGCCACAATATGTTCCTTCTTTACCTGCATACCAACCACCTTTAACACCATTTTCAACATTAAGTGTTGTATATGTGCTCTTTAAGTCAAGTGTATGATCACCTGTGCCTGTATACAAATTGTAAGCTGTAATAAGCATACCTTCTGTTATAGCATCCTGCTTATTTATAACTGTCATTGTTGTATCATCTGCTGTAATACTTGCCTGGAATCTCATTCCTGCAGAATCCTGTGTTCTAATTCCTGCTCCGTTTGCCAATGTTACTGTAATGTCCTTAACTGATGTAAAATCAATTTCATCATTTACTGTAACTTCCTCTCCCTGCTTATACATAACGCCGTCACAGTAATAACCATATATAGCTGCTTTATCTCCTGATGGAAGTGTATATGTTTCGCCTACTACTACATTGTCAACTCTTGTTCCATCAATCTTTACTTCTTTAACAATTTCAACTTTAATATCAGTGATTCGGATATTTGTATTTGAATTTGTCCAACTTGTTAACCAAACACTATCATATTTTGGTTTAAATACACCTGTTGCTATAACTTCATAATCTCCACCTGTATAACCTTCACCCTTTGTAAAGGTAGCTTCTAAAGATGCTGCACCTTGCCACTTATAATCCGTATCACCATCTAACATAATAGTTTGACACATTGATCCATTAAAATATTTATCTGATTTAAGTGTTGCTGTAACCTTTACTTTATCTCCAATTGTGAAGTTAGAATTATAATCAGAAAGTTTAAATTTGTAACTTGGATTGCTCTCATTTTCACCTAATAGAGGAATTTTAACAAACTTATCTTCCCCTTCAACACTAACCTTAATATCCTTGATTTTAATAGCAACATCATCTGATGATGACCAGTTTTGCACATTTACAGAATTACTTAGTGCTTTAAATGTTGCTGTCTTAGTTACTGTTTTGTTTTCATCACTATCTGTTACCCACCATGTTACAGCTGACCTCCAGTTATTATCTCCTACAACATCTCCTTCATTTAGTAAAGTTCCTGCTATTCCTGCTGAATAAGCACTGTCAGCATCTAAAGTAACCTTAACAGTTACAGTATCACCTACAATAAAATTATCGTTGTATTCTGCAAAATTAATAATATAATCATTATTTTTAGTTATAGTTGCAATATCTGTATCTTTTTTTGTTTCCTCTTCAGTTGTAGTCTCTGTTTCGCCTGTTGTTGTACTTTCGTCTGTTGATTCCTGTTCTGCAACTTTATTAAATAAAATATTATCGAAATAAATATCTCCTGTAAATGTTTTATCTTCTCTGGACACTCTTAGAAAAACATAATCTGTAATTTTTCTATTTTCCAAATCTGATGTTGCAGGTGTTGTGTCAATTGACACTTCATATTTTGTATAGTTATCTTCTCCAATCTGAACTGTACTTGTATTTACAGTATCTGCTGCATAAACTTTTGCAGATGAAGTTCCTTTTGGTCTAAATCCAATACCAAATTTTATTGGTTGCTGTTCACCTTCCTTACAATATACTTCATAAGTTACGTTTACAATACTACTGTAATCTGTTGCAACCGTTGCTCCATACTTTCCACCACTGAGATAGTATCCAATACCTCCAGAATATCCCCATGTGGAATCTGCTTTGAGATCATTAGCTAAACCTGCGAAATTAGAATTTAACTTTAGCATTCCATCACTTGATGTCACTGTTTGTGATAAATTGGAACTTTTGAATCCCGTTGCTGACCATCCCTGTGTACCTGAACTAAAGTCAAAACTTTTAACCGCTTCATAAGATGTAGTATTAGCTGTTTCATCTGCTTTTACCTGAGATGTTTTCTTTGATAATCCCATTGTAAAACAACTTGTTACAATAAGTGCAGTACTAAGACTATATGCCATTATTTTCTTAAACTTGCTGTTCATATTCTCCTCCTCTTTTTCTCATTTAATAGCAAAAAGAGCCTATCAATTGAATTATTTTCTCTTGACAGGCCCCCTTTGTATGTTAGTATTCAATCTTACATTTGTACTATTTAGTTACTTTAACTTTTTTAACCTTTGACCATTTTCCGGTATAGTTTTTCTTATCAACAATCTTGATTGCTCTTACTCTGATATAAAGAGTTTTCTTCTTTCTTATTTTCTTTGATGAATAAGAAACCTTTGTACCTTTTACAGTCTTTGTAGCTATTACCTTTTTGAATTTCTTAGAATTTGAAATCTGAATCTGGTACTTAGCTACTCCACTTACTTTCTTAAGTGATATTTTCATCTTCTTTGAAGAATATTTCTTTGAAGCTGATTTCACTTTTGCTCTTGCTACACTAATCTTTGCAGTTGTTGTAATCTGCTCTGTTGGCTTCTGTGTTGTTGGAGCTTCTGTTGTTGGAGCTTCTGTTGTTGGATTTTCCGTTGTTGGGTTTTCTGTTGTTGGTTCTTCATCTGCACTTAATATTGGGTTAAGTACTGATGCTATAACCTTGTAACCTTCTTCATTTGGATGTAATCCGTCAGAAACCAATTCAGGTTTACAGTATCCGTCATCACCTAAGAATTTTGAATAACAGTCAACGTATGTAACAAAATCATATTTATCTGAGAATGCCTTAATTCCTTCATCAACACTTCTGATTGCTTCCTGATTTTCAGGTGTGTAATAGAATGGTGTTGTTGTTGGTAATACGCTGATTGTATAAACCTTTGTGTTAGGTAATTTGTTATGAATCTTTGTAAGCATCAATTCATAATTTTCAAGTGTTTCTTCTTTTGTAATTCCTGCACCCATATCATTGATACCGCAAAGAATAACAATCTTGTGGTAGTTCATTTCCAACATGTCATCAATTCTTCTTGAGATATGAGTTGTTGTCTGTCCGCCAATTCCCCAGTTAGAACAATCTGTTCTTCCAAGAATTGTGTTAAAGTCTCCATAGCTTAATAATGCATTCTGTACGATGCTGTCACCAATAAATCCTATTCCTGTGTCTGCCTTGTTTGTCCATTTTGATTCTCCATTAGGATCTACCAATTCACCATCGCCCTGATAGAATTTCCACTTCTTAAGTGTTACTGAATTTTCTTCACCTGTGTCATAAGATGTATAAATCTGTATCTGGTCAAGTCTCTGTAAGTTAGAAGTAAATGCTTCTATACAATCTTCAATTGTGTATGTTGATAAGTAGTGTCCATTGTCTAATGTAACTGTACTTGTTGGCTTAACTGCAACCCATGTATGGTCATCTCTTGATGCACTGCTTAAACATACATTAATCTTATCTTTTGTTCCTGTATACTCTAATGTAAAGTAGCTTCCATATCTGATAGACGCGTTATCAAAATCGCCACCTACATGTTTTGTATAAAGGTATGTGAATAAAGATGTATTTCCTTTAGCTGTCTTGCTGCCTGAGAAGAGAATTTCTGCTCCGTCATCTGCTGCCTTTGGTCCAACCCATGAAAGTTCTTTAAGTGTAATCGTGTTGTCACATTTTACGCTAATTGCATCTACATCTGATAAGTCTGTTGCTCCGTAAGCTTCCGTAACTGCTTTAATTGAATACTTAGCGAAGTAGTTTCCGTCTTCAGTAGTGCCTGTTTCTGATGGCTCAACTTCTACCCACTTACTTGTGTCCCATTCTGAAAGAGCTATTTTTACTGCCTGTTTCTCATTTGCTGTATATTCTACATAGAAATAACCTTTATCTTTAATTGTGTCCATTTCAATATTTCCGCTTGTAAATATTGATTTAAGTGTTGTTTCTTCACTTCCTGAGAAAAGTGTTGTCTTTTCCCAACCTGTTTCATCATCTTCTGCATCAGAAGTGCCTTTTGTTATTTTAAGGTTAGATACTTTAATGTCTCCTCTGTAGTCTGTTCCGTTTCCACCTGTCTTAACCTGTAACGTGGAAATAGTCTTAGCTTCTCCTGTGTATGTGTATGTAAGATGTGCAACATTGTCTGTGAAATCTGCAGGCTTTAATGTTTCTGCCTTTAACATTGTCCAGTCTAAATCTGTTTCAAGATATAAACCTGTAAAATCTGAATTATCTAATGCAACATCCATTTCAACTGTTGAATTAGGTGTAATTTCAACACTGTCAAATGAATACTGTGTATATGGCCATGTGTCTACTGTGTCATCTGTTACTGAAATAGCCTTTTCTGTTGTATCATTTACTAATTCATTGCTTGTGTCATTACTGTCAATAGTAAAGTTAACTGTGTATTCCTTTGTTGCTGATTCGTCTTCTGATGTTACTGTAAGTTTTACTGTCGCTTTTCCGTCAACTAATGTTACCGGTACATAGTCATCATCGTATGAATCTGCTGTTATTGTTCCGTTATCTGCAACTACCTTTGCGCTAAGATTTGAAGGAGTTTCATATAACTTAAATGTTCCGTCTTTTGCTGTGTCACCAGGTAATACAACATCATATGTTGTTGTATCTTCTTTACCTGTCTCAAATCCTGTTACTGCATTTTTCTTTACTGTGTCACTTAATCTGTAAGATAATGTTGTAAGTGTTGTGTCTGCCTTGTCTGTTGATGCCATTACCTTCTTTAATTTCTGTGCCCAGATTTTATATCCTGCTGCTACAGGATGTAATCCGTCAGCCATAACCAAATCCATATTTACGTGATATTCACCACAATCCGGATTAGTTGGTGAACCTGTTTCTGAATTAACAAATTCATCATAAATGCTAATGTATTTCACGAAGTCATATGTGTTGCTTAATTCTTCAATAGCTGTGTTAACTTTTATGATTCTTCCCTGTATTCCTTCTGAGTTAGTTGGGTTAAGTCCAATAATGTATACAGGAATAATGTCTTTTCCTTCTGCTGCTAATTCTTCGTTTTTAACTTTTACAAGATTTAACATTTTTGTGTAGTTACCAACTTCAAGGTCTACTACTTTCTGGTCATCATTGTATGTTCCAAGGTCGTTGTTACCAACCTGCATAATTATTCTCTTGTAGTTATACTTAAGTATTTCACCAAATCTGTTGGCTACGTTAGTTGTTGTCTGTCCACCGATTCCGTATGTAATACAATCTGTTCTGTCTAACATTGCATTCCATCCGCCTCTTGCATTGTAGAATGGAGCACCTTCCATTGCTGCAGGTGTTACTAATGGATTCTGTGTAATACTAGCACCGATAATAACTGTTCCGTCCTGTGCTTCATCTGCATATTTTACCCAAGGTACATCAATTGCATCTGTATAACCGTCTGCACTAATGTCATCTACTAAAGCACCTGTTCCCTCAAAGAAATATAATTTCTTATCTTTGTTGGCAACTGTCTTTCCATCGTTTGTTACAACTCTTAACTGGTCAATATATCTGAACTGATCACCGAAAGCTTCTTTAATCTGGCTTGCTGTATAGATGTTGTAATATCCGCTTCCTGTTGTACCTTTCTTATAAGGTGTGCTGATTGTAACGTATGCGTTATATCCATTACTTACATATGAATGGCTGTTAGCTACGAAGCTGATACCATCTTCATCACCTTTGTATTCTACATAGAAGAATGAATCTTCTCTGATTCTTGTGGCATCAAATGTTCCACCTACATGCCATGTATATAACTGTCCATTGCTTAATAAGTTAACCACTTCTCCTAAATCTCCATATGATATAGGTGCACCGTTCCATGTAACCTTTGTTAATGTAAGATTAGTGTTATCAGTTCCTGCATATTTAATTCTTAATGCCTTAAGTTCTGATACATCTTCATCTCCCCATGCACTAACGAAATCTTCGTATTTGTATCTTGCATAGTAAGTACCTTCCTGTCCTTCTACTGAGCCGCTTTCATATGCTGTAACATCTACTGTTGATTTTGTACTGCTCCATGTTGCAAATTCGAACTGAGGTACATCTGCAATTTCTCCTGTGTATTCAACATAAAAATTACCACCGTTTACCATAAGGTTGGAGTCAAATTTTCCTGAATAATCTTTTGTATTAGAAATATGAATTGTTGAACCACCATCTGATACTGCTGTAGCACTTAATGGAATGTCTGTTGCTTTCAATGTAGTTCCTGCAAGTACTCTTACTCTCTTTGTAAGATATTTGTATCCACCTGAAACTACTCCACAATAAATCCATCCGTCAATGTCTTCCATATCAGGTGTATATGCTGCAGATGTTCCATTTTCTATTGCAGTTCCTTCTCCTGTATAAGAAGAAGCTTTGTACCACTGATAATCTGTTGCTTCATTGTCATTGTTCATTCCTGCTGTAATAGCTTCATTGTAAACTGCTGCATCCTTATCAATTGTAGCCTGCTTAGCATTGTCCTTATTTAATGTAATGTTATCAAAATAAACATCACCACTAAATGTTGCATCGCCTCTTACTACCTGAATGATTAAGTTTGTTGTTGCCTGTCTGTAACCAACATTTGTTTCTGACATGTTAAGAGGAATTGAAAGATTATACTTTGTGTAATCTTCTCCGTTAATCTGTACTGTTTCCTTATCTGTTACATTTGCCAAACTAACTGAATCCTTTGCATTATTTCCACCTGAATTTGCAAAAATAATATCAACCTTTGTTGGCTGCTGGTCTGATGTCTTACAGTATAATTCCATTGAAGCATTTGTAGCTTCGCTGTAATCTGCTGACTTATACAACTGGATATCTCCCTGATACCATGTAGCTGTAATAGTTGTGTAGTCTGCTGTGAATTTTAATTTTCCATCTTCATTAGCTACACTTCCTGTAAGTCCTGTTGAAGACCATCCACTCTTTGCCCAGCTTTCTGTGTCTGAGTCAAATGTCCACTTTGTAAGTTCCTCACATTTAGGAGCTGCTGTTACATCTGATACCGTGTCAGCCTTAACAGTATTCTGTAAGGCTGTAATTGGCATTCCAGTTGTAAAAATCATTGCTGTGGATAACATGACTGCCAATGATTTTTTAATGAATTTCTTATTAATCATTTTTCCCTCCCTGTTATTTTTTGTTATCGGATTATCTCTTCCCGATTTCTGTTTCCTCATTTCCTACACTGCTATGTTCTTTAATGTAAGCAACAATTTCGTCAACTGTTGTAAATGCAAGTCCTACATAGCTGTCTGCTGCTCCGTAGTAGATTGCAATCTTTCCTGTTGCTGAATCATTGATTGTTGCACATGGGAAACATACATTAGGAACGAATCCTCTTTCTTCATAATCCTTTTCAGGTGTAATTAAGAATTCTTTACATCTATATTTTACAATTGAAGGATTTTCTTTATCTAAGATTGCTCCACCGATTGAATAAACATACCCGTTACATGTTCCTGTTACACCGTGATAGAATAATAACCATCCATCTTCTAATTCGATAGGTGCTGCTCCACCACCGATTTTAAGGTTTTCCCACCAGTTATTGTAGCTTCTGCCCATTACGTGACGGTGATGTCCCCAATATTCAAGGTCTTTGCTTTCACTTAAGAAGATGTCACCGAAAGGTGTATGTCCGCTGTCTGAAGCTCTTGATAATAATAAGAACTTTCCGTCTACTTTTCTTGGGAATAATACTGCGTTTCTGTTAAATGGTAAGAATGGGTTTTCAATTCTTACAAATGTCTTAAAGTCTTTTGTTTTTGCCATTCCGATTGAAGCACCGTAGAAATCCTGGCACCAGATTACATAATATGTATCTTCTACTTTAACTAATCTTGGATCATATGCATAACTTGGCATAAATTCGTTTCCCTCTTCATCCACAAAGATAATTTTGTCTTTGTCGAAATTCCAGTGAATACCGTCTTCTGATCTTCCTAAATAAATAAATGGAATACCGTCACGCTGTTCGCCTCTGAATACGCCAATAAACTTTCCTTCATATGGAACAACTGCACTGTTAAAAATTCTTGCTACTCCTTCAACTGGGTTTCTTCCGATTACAGGGTTTTCTGAATATCTCCAGATAGGTGCTCCTGTTAATCCTTCAGGCTTATCCTGCCAAGGTATGTTCTTTACTTCATCACAAATCATTTTCATTTTCTATTTTCCTCCGTTATCTCTTGGTGTTGTCTCTTAATATTGTCTTTTATTTTTTATTTGTAATACCATTTTTCTTTTTCTTCTTCTGTTTCCGGCTTTGCCATGTATTTCTTTAGTAATCTTTCTATTATGAATGTGCTTACATAGCAGCATAATCCCGGAATAACAAATATCATAGGTACGGGAATTAATAATATAAGTACCACTGATATTGCAAATATTATCATTAGTAAAATAGTGCTTGGGAGATGCTTAAAAGTCATTAACAATGCTAACTTAAAGCATCCTAATTTTCCCATTGTAAATCTGGACATTGCCGGGAATATATATACAAACACTCCAAACATTACAAGTGTAATCAGCATATACATTCCACCAAGCATTACTGCAAATGAAGAATTCAGGTTATTTATTACCATATAGTCCACATATAGCACTGCTACTAAAAATAAATAAATAACTGTAATTATTACTCCGTCTTTTAAGTTATTCTTAAAAGATTTCTTAAATTCTCCCGTAAGATACCCTGTTTCATGTCTTATTGCCTTTGCAGTTGTGTAATATAAGGCTATTGTAGACGCACCTATAGTAACTATCGGAATACAGCATATTAACCACATTATTGATACTCCGATAATACTTCCCAAGGTATTCATTACTTTAAAAAATTTGCTTTCCTGTCCAAATATATTATTCATATTGTCTCCGTTTATTTAATTTTCATTGAATCTAATTCATCCTGAAGAATCTGCTTATATGATTCTACTGCCTGTGATACTGTGCTTTCCTTGTTAACAATATTAGCATAGAATACTTTGTTTACAGCTCCGGCTGAATCAATACTTGTCCATAAATCATTGTTAGCTAAGTTTCCTAATTTAGTTGCAAGTTCAACCTGATCTGAATCTACAAATGCTGATTCGAAGTATTCAGGGTCATCTCTGTATGTTGTATCACCGTTGTACCAGTTCATTAATTCTTCAAATACTTCATATACTGATGTTGCATCTTCTACACCTACAGGAATCATATAGTTGTTTGTAAGGATTGAAGGTGTCATCTTTCCGTCTCCGCTTGGACCTGTTGGAGCAGGACAGATTCTCATGTCAAAGTCATGATTTCCTGATTCCTGAATAAGTAACCAAGGCTGTGCAAATGTAAATGCAACCTTTCCTGATGAGAATGCTAACTGGTTGTTATCCCAATCTTCTTCATATGGTCTTGCTACTTTGTCTACGTTGTATAATTTATCAATGAAGTTTAATGCTTCTACTGTCTTTGTATCGCTTAAGCCTTCTTTTGAAGTTGATGCGATTTCTGCGTTGTTTGATGCACAGAATCCCTGAACTGTTGATGTCCAGACTGTTCCGTATCCATACATATCAACTTTTCCGTCACCATCTGTATCCTGTGTACATTTCTTAGCATATTCTTCGAACTTGTCCCAAGTCCATTCACCTTTTTCTGCTAATTTTTCAGGTGCTTCCAATCCTAACTTGTCAATAACCTGTGCATTGTATGCCATATACATAGCGCCTGTTGGAATAGCTGATGATTCATGGAATAAGTAATCATCTGAACCTAATAATTCAAATCTTGTTAATACATTCTGGTCATTTAAAATATCTGATTCCTTTGGTGCATAATCTGAAATCTTCTGAACATATCCGTTAACAACAGGTGAAATACCAAACTGTAAGTCTGTAAGGTAAATATCACAATCAGGTGTTCCTGCTGTTACTGATGTGTTAATACTGTCTTTGATTCCATCCCATCCAAGGTTAACCCAGTCAATTTTACAATTCCATTTCTTTTCAATTTCAGCAACCTTATCAAGTTTCATCTGCATAATGTCTGCATTTGAGAAGCTTCCGCCGTCTGCTTCAACATCTTCTAATGTCTTGTAATCGCTGTCCCAGTATTCATCCCACCAGATACCAATCTTAATTGTTCTGCCGTTAAGGTCTTTAGCCTTATATGTTCCGGCTGTCTGAGTGTTTGACTTTGATGTTTCTTTTTCACTACTTCCACCGCCGCAGCCTGTGAATAGAAGTGTTGTCATTGTTCCTATTAACAATAAGCTCATTAATTTCTTTCTCATTTTAAAATTTCCTCCTTATATTTTGCCATTATTTAAAAGTTTATCCAACAATACCGCTTCGCTCTACACCTTCAATAAATCGTTTCTGTAACAGTACGTATATGATTATTATTGGTATAATCATCATAATGATTCCTGCGTACAGATAAAGCTGAGCAACTGCCGGATCCTTAATTTTTTCAATTTCCTGAATTGTTGCCTGCAATGATGATATTCTAAGACTCATTAATGCTGAGTTCTTAATTGCGAATATCTTTGCATAAAATACATCGTTATACTGCCATACTAATGAGAAAATACTAACAGTAAGAATAGCAGGCATTGTGTTTATTAACATAATTCTAAAGTATGTGTAAAAAGGTCCTGCACCATCAATGGATGCCGCTTCCTCAATTTCCTTTGGAACTCCTCTGAAAAACTGATTAAATATGTATATGTAAAGTCCCGACCTGAAACCACATCCGAACAATGTCATTATGTACATCGGAGCTTTCGTTCCTATCAGATTAATTCCACTGCCTTTAATTAAATGTAATATTCCAAATACATCAAAGTTTCTAAACTGTGTATACCAAGGTAACATTAATGCATCTGCCGGAATTACGATTGTTAATATTACTAATCCGAATAATAATTTTTTAAATGGAAATTCATATCTTGCAAATCCGTATCCTGCCAAAGAACAGATGAACAACTGCATTAATGTAAGAGTGATTACATAAATCATTGTTGATGCAAATGTCTTTGTAAATGTCATTCTTGTAAAGGCTGTTATAAAGTTATTCAATGTGCCTTCTTCCGGAAATAATACAACTACCGGATTGTATAAATCATCCTCTGTAAAGAACGCATGAGATATCATTGTTATTACCGGGCCTAAAATAATATAGGCTATACCAACAAGGATGATTAATTTCAGCAATCCTAATAAAATGCTCTGGATTGCTCTACCTTTTTTCTTTAATTGGATTTCATCCATATTCATAATTTTGTTTTTGATAGCTTCCATATTTTTTCTCCCTAGTTATAATAAAATACTTTCTTAGATATCAGCTTAGATACAATAACAAGGATGAGACATATTACAGCTGAACTAATTAAACTCATTGCAACACTGGCGCCCCAGTTAAAGTCTGTAAATGCCATCTCGTAAGCCTTTTCAACTACTTCACTATCAACGAATGAATCTACAATGGTATAAACTACGTTAGTAAGAATAATCGGTGATACCATTGGAAATGTTACTTTCCAGAATGTTTCATAAGTTGTGGCTCCTTCGATTTTTGCTACCTCATACAATGCTCCGGGAACTGACTGTAACGCTGCAATAAATAATATTATCTGTACACCTGATGCCTGAACTATCTCGAAGATTCTTGAAATTGCCTGAAGAAGATAATCCAAAACAGCTACCGGGAATCCCAGGTTTTCCATCATAAGAACTAAGTTATTAATGTCAAATGCCGAGCCAAGAGCTACTTCAGATGATGATGCTGCAACACCACCGCTGATTGCTGTTCTTGCCACTTCCAATGCATCATTGATGGCACCTGTGTTTAAAATAATCGGTAAGAATAATATTGCCCTTACAAGTGTTCTTCCTTTAAATTTCTTATTACATAACATTGCAATAAACAAACTAAAGAATATAATTAAGGGAACATCGATTACTACATCTTTGATAGATGAAACTAAAATCTGGTTAAACTCAGGATCTTCCAATAATGAAAACTTAAAGTTGCTTAGTCCCACAAACTTAAGTGTGTAACCGCCGCTTCCTAACATTTCCATCTTAGATAAGCTAAATCTTATTGCCTGAAAGAGTCCCTTTCCATAGAACCATAGGAAACCTATAAACCATGGAAGGATAAACAGGAAGCCGGTTCTGGCGTGTTTTTTCTCTAATGATAATTTTTTTGTTTTACTCATTCACCGTACCTCCTGTTTTTAAATAATTCTTAGCTTTTACTGTATTACCATCTACTGTAATATCCTGACTTGTTTTGTTAATGTAGATTGTCTTACCGTTTTCGTAATCTACTTTAATTAATCCATTATCAAGCTTTTCGTGATTAATCATTGCTGATCCGTCCACATCTTTTAATGCTTCATTTATGTTGCCATACATTTCCTTGGCTTTATCAAGCCATGTTGTGTATAATACAGAATACTTGTCTGCTGAAGATGTGTACTTCATCTTGCTTGGATCCTTATATGATAATGTAAATCTTGGTGCAATACCGTATTCAATACAATTTAATACGAAATCATCATCTAAGTCATCATCCATTAAGTTAAATGCTTCTCCTGAATAACTAATGCTTCCGTGAATTACCATTTCATAGAATGGAACCTGTTCATCAATTATGTAGTAAGCACTGTAACTTGTTGGTGCGTCAATTATGTCTGATACATACTTAAGTGAATACTCGTTTCCACCTGTTTCCATTAAGTTCTTCTTTGTTTCTGCCAGTTTTTCGTACTGACCTATTACTATGTTTTCTGCCTGCTGTCTGTTAATTAATTCGCTTCGTTTCTTATCTGATGTAAGCACGCTACCAAGGTCTGTTAAGTTGATTCCTGAAACATCATATTTTGTAATCTTGCTTGCGAACTTGTCTACATATCTGTTTAAGAATTTTGGAGAAATCATATAGTAAATCATTTCATCATACCATTCAAGATTACTTGTCTGTCTTACTGTAGATGGATCAGTTGCTCCAAGCTCTACTACATATCCTGAATAATATTTTGATGCTTCCAGAACACTTGTGAATCTCTTAGACTCATGTGATACTTTCTGGAATGCTACATCCATAAATAATTTTCCACCTTTATCTTCTAATTTCTTATTTAAGCTTTCTAAGTCGCTTTTGCTTCCTACAGAACCGATTAATTTAATCTTGTCAGCAACGTCGTGATATATTCCGCCATTGAACCATCCCTGATAGTTTAATCTTAAATTAGTAATATCACTGTCATAAAGATTATCCACAATCTCTGATGCCTCATCATATGTTGTCATTGCACATACACCTTCATATGGAATACCCATAATGTGTTTCTTCTGTTCAACACCACCGATTATGTCTAAGTAAAGTGGAACGCTTTCTGACTGATTTGTTTCTTTTAAGATTCCTTCATCAATTAACTGTTTTCTGTATGTTCTTGCCATACCTGAGTAACTTGCATCATCTTTTGTTAAGAAAGAGTAAGAAACTGATAAATCAATTTTGTATAAACTCTTTTCAACAACCGGTATGTCTGACTTTGAACCCTGAACACCGAACATGTTAAGTAATTCTTTTTCTCTTACGTTAAATGATGCGTAAGCGTAATTGTAATTATTTAACTTTCCTGCTACATCTGCGTTAACTGAGGCAATTGCATCACCTGCTGTTATTCTTGCAAATATTGCATTGTCGTCAGCCTTGATTCCAAATATTGGAAGTCTTGCACATTCAGTTTCTTCTATAACAACATAGTTCTGTGCAACCGGATCAATGTCGTAAATAGCCTGATTATATGCTGTTGCCTGATTTCCACTGTTTAAGTTAATCAGTGCTCCTGAACCATCAGGAACAAGTATGTAGCCCTGTGCTTTGTTTGATGCTGCTCCAAAGAACTGTAATACATCAATCTGTGAAATATAAACATTTCCATGTTCTTCTATGTCTGCAGCCTTTACTGTTGCTTCAAGTCCTTTATCTGTAAGTCTGTATTCTAATGGAATTGTGATTGATAAGGATTCATCCTCCTCATGTCCTTCCATGTCTTTTGCATAATCTTCTTCGGTATAGCCTGCTTTTTCAAATATTTTGTTAAGCTTTTCCATACCTACTTTAGATTTCTTTGCACTATCATTTAATACATATGTACCATTTTCTAATTTGTATTTTCCTTTAACTGTTCTGGCATCATAGTCACTACTCTTTTCCATTACCTTGTTAAGTCCGTCTTCACTAATATAATAAGGTACGATACTTGCTATGCTGTCTTCATCAGCCAATGTATATATGTATCTGATTCCGTCTTTGATTGACTCTGTTTCAAACTGTCCGTTTTTAATGCTCATATCGTAGTTATTTATTGTTGCCACGTTACCGGCTTTATTGTAATAAGTAACTGCTAATGTTGAACTTAAGTTGGAAGCATTAATTCCTGTTCCTGTATGAGTGTCTCTGTCCTGAGGATTAGAATAAGTTATGCTACCATCATTTTTGTTATAAACGGCAATTTCTGTAGTTTCCAAATTTGTGTAAAGCTTTAAGTTGTCATTTTCGCTAACTAAGACCATTCCTTCCACATCAGGTTTGTCTTCGTTAACAGCTACAAATCTTTCACCCTTTTCTGTTTTACTTTTAACTTCATATTTTTTATATTCGTCATATTTAAAATATCTAAAAATTATATTTAAAGCAGAAGCCGATATGATGACAAGAAGTGCAACAACAACAATTATTATCAGTCTTTTTTTACGTCTTTTTTTGGCGTTCATTTCATCTAATATCTTTTGTTTATCCATATCCTATATTTGTCATCTCCTTCTATTATTTCGGTTACATTCTTAAAACAATCTCATTGTATACACTCTGTACAAATGCAATAACCTGTGTCAGCAATGAATATAATAATAATGCTATGAATATGATTATGAACATTGCCACAAATGTACATATAAGTGTTATAAGTGTCTTTCCAAATGTATAATTATGTATTGTCATTACACCCGTTATTACTAACAACACAAACCATGCAATTCCAAAGTATAGAATCAGATAATAATATGCTTCTTCATCCTGAACTACAAAATTTGAAATAATAATTGCCGGTATCTGGGTAAGAATCATTGGTAACATTGAGTATCCTGTCATTGTAACTATATCTTTAAATCGGCCTTCACCGTTCATCAGACATGTTACTGACCAGTTTCCTACACAAAACAGAATGAATAATACAAATACTGTTATCATTTCTGTTAAGCTGTTTACTTCCATTGGGTTTACAAAGTTTACAACGAATCCTGCATATTGTCTGTTTGCGGAAAAGCATACTGCAAATAGGAATACGAATAAAATTGCCAATGGAACACTGCCTTTTTGTCTGTGTCTTATTTCATAAAATCCGTTTGAAGGATGTGTTATGGTATAAAACGCATATTTTACTTTTTCCTTAAGCATTTATCTTCTCCTTCCTCTTTTTGTTTGTTTTAAATCTCTTTTTGAATACCTTCTTCCATAAGATTAAAACAATTGCAAGAATTACTACTATTGTTAACGCTTGCTCTAAGTGAGCTTTTAAGATTTCATTTCTGTATCTCTTATATGCAATGGAATAATACTGTTTGTCATTTCCTGTTTCGAAACATTCCATGGCTTTCTTATTATTTCCTGCTGTTAAGTAACTCTTTCCTATACCAACATATGCAAGTTCGAAATTGGAATCATATTTTAAAACTTCTTTCCACTTTTCAACTGCTTTAATTTCATCTCCGTCATATCGAAGACCTATTGCTTCGTTAATTAAGCTTCCGTATTCTGTGGCTTTAAACTTATCAATAATATTCTTGGCTGAATCAATTACAAGAATTTCATCTCCTGCTGCATCGATTCCTGTAGGTACATCAAATGTTCCCTGCTGTGTTCCCAAACCACCGAATATATATAGAAGATTTCCTTCATGATCATATGTGAAGATTCTTCCTCTTGCTGAATCTATTATTGAATAAATTCCTTTATCTCTGACTACCACGTCTACAATCTGTGATGGTCCTGAGTAGTCTCCTGTAAGTTTCCAGTTTAAATCACCGGATAAACCTGTTGTCTTCTGCTGGATAACATCATCACCACTTGGGTTAAGTCTTCTTACTGACTGTTCACCCTCAGAATCTTTATTAGTCGCATATACAAATCCTGCATCGTCTATCTCAATTCCCGTAAATTCTGTCGGAATGTATAACTGCTGTTTTGATCTCTGTGCCTTTGTGGAAAATTTCTTCCAAAACTTTTCAATCGGTGTTATCTGAACGTTGATTGTTCCTGTATATCCCGCAAATTCTCCATTTTCATTGAATGTTAATATACCTTCAAACTGGTTCTTTGCAATAACATAAACTCTGTCTGCGTAATCTACTGCAACTTTAAGTGGTGTGAATACAAAATCATCACCTAAGCTGTCTGATTTAGGATTACTAATTGTTTTGATAACGTTGTTATTTTCATCAACTTCAATTACTCTTTTGTTTTCTGTGTCTGCAATGTAGAGTTTTTCATCACCTACTGCATATAATCCGCTTGGTGATGATAACTTACTTGTTTTGCCATCTTCGTTTACTGTGTCTATTATTCTTTTTAATTTGTAATCTGGTCCGATTACAACAACTCGGTTGTTGCCTGTATCAGCTACATAAATATTTCCTTCATCATCGGTATTTATGTCCTGCGGTGAATTAAATTCCCCACAACCTAAATTAGTTCCACTTACTGTTCCATCCGGTACGTAAGCTGCCGGTGTATACTTTACATAACCATAATAATCATATGTATATGTTATATATGGAACTTCCTCACTTGCTTTAACCGGTGTACTTACACTTGCTGCCAATATGGCAACAGTTGCAACTGCAGTTACACATTTTTTTATATTGTTTATTTTCTTCCTCATATCATCACCTCTAATCTTTCATACCTGAAGTAGTCATTGTTTCAATAATGTTACTCTGGCATATAATAAAGAAAGTGATTGGGATAGCTGCAATAATAAGCTGAACTACTGCACTTGCCCCCTGTCTTGCAGGTCCACCTGCTGCTATCTGGTATAAAGCATACTGTAATGGTTTTAACTGTTCACTTCTAAGGAATCCGCTTCCTGTATTAGCCCATAATGTCTGGAACTGGAATATTGCAAGTGTAAGCCACGCCGGTTTTACGTTAGGCATTACTATTGAGAAGAAGATTCTGAACTCTCCTGCTCCGTCTAATCTTGCTGACTCAAGAAGTGAATCAGGAATCTGTTCCATAAACTGTTTCATTAAGTAAAGTCCCAATCCATATGCAAAAGCAGGTAAAATTACTGCTAAATATGTATTATTGATGCCTAACCAGGAAATAATCATGTAGTTAGGAATAGCTGTAACACTGTATGAGAACATAAGTGATAAAACTACCATCTGGAATAACACTTTCTTTCCCGGAAAGTCATGCTTTGCTAACGGATATGCTGCCAATGATGCACATATTACATGTCCAAGAGTTCCGAATCCTGTGATGAGAACGGTATTCAGGATATATCTTGAAAAAGGAACCCATGAATTAGACATTAACACATATAAATCTTTAAAATTGTCAAGGGAAGGGGTTCGAACCCAAATCAAAGGAGGGTATCTGAATAATTCATCTAAAGGTTTAAGTGCGTTATTTATTATCATTATCAATGGCAGTGCCATGAATACTCCACATATTGCCATTATTACGAATAATAATGTGTTTCCTGCTTTTGATCTGTTAAGCTGTTTTTTTCTTTTTATTTTCCACTTGGATGGTTTTTTCATGTAATCTTTTTTTCTTTTGAACACACTAATCACCCACCCTTCTTAATGCTTTTTGTACTATCTGGTTTGTTCCAACCATTAATGCAAATAATATTGTTGCTATTGCACAGGCATAACCCATTTCGTATCTTGTACCACTACCGTAATCCATTAAGTGAGTTACAATAGTTGCACCTGAGTAGTTTACACTAGGGTTTCCTGCAAGGTTTATTGAAATGTCTGCTACCGCAAATGACTGTGTAATCTGCATTACGGCGCCAAACATTAACTGTGGTTTCATTGAAGGCAATGTAATATGCCATAATTCCTGCCATCTGTTTTTGATTCCATCAACTGCTCCTGCTTCATATAAGCTTTTGTCTACTGTCTGAAGTCCGGCTATGAATGTTAAGAAACCGGTTCCAAGACTGAGCCATAACTGTACTACTATAAGTACCGGTAATACATATTTTTCTGTCTGCATCCACTGAATAGGTTCATAAATAAATGACCATTTCATTAACCAACCATTTAAATATCCGTATCTGTCACCCGATATGATAATTGCCCATACCATAAATGCGTTACCTGATATTGATGGTGCGTAGAATATTAATGTAAGAAAAGCTCTTACTTTTCCTTTAAATTCATTAATTACCCAGGCAAATAAGAAACACATTATGTAACTTAAAGGTCCGGTTACTACTGCAAAGATTAATGTATTCTTTAATGCTTTCTTAAATATGTCATCTTCCAAGAATAATCTGATGTAGTTCTTCCAACCTACAAAGTGTGGAAGCTCCAACATGTTAAAATCTGTAAATCCGATTACTACTGATGCAACAACAGGTAAAACAGTAAATATAAAGAATAATACAAAATATGGTGTAAGCATAATATATGAAACTTTATTTCGTTTTACATCAATTTTTAATTGTTGCCATTTTCCAACTTTCTGCATATTTTCTCTCCTTACTTTTCATCTTCCGCTGTTGTCATTCCAAATTCCTGTCTCTTATTAGTTATTTCGGCATCAATATATTCAACATATTCGTTTAATGCCTCTCTTGGTTGCATCAACTTGTCGTCTTCTGCAACTACAACTGAGTAGAATGCGTTATTAACATTTCTCCATGTGTAATAACTTCCCGGAACCTGTGGAATTCCTTTTACGTTTTTGAACTGTTCTTCAAGTGCTTCATAATCATCTGTTGGCCAAGGAAGGTTAGCAAATGCTTTTACATTAGCTGTAGGATATCTTGCTGCCTCACCCATAAGTCCTTCCATTTCTTTTCCATATTGTGTCTGGATTTCTTCACTTAACCACCATTTCATGAATTCCCATGAAGAGTTTTTATCTTTTGTTTTCTTCATCATCATACAAGCAAGACCTGTACTTGCTGTAGTATTGTTGATTGTTCCGTCTTCATTCTGTATGCCCGGAAGTGTTGTGAATCCCCATAATCCCTTAATATCAGGAGCAGATACTTCCAAAACATTGTATGTAGTGTAGTCTGCTATAATAATTGGTGATTCTCCGGTACGGAATCTTTGTTCAACTGATGTAGCTCTATCTAATTTGTAATCTGTGTAAAATTCACAGTACTGTTTAAATGCGTTAATTGCGTTTTCAGAATTAAGAGCTGATGCTGTAAAATCATTATTGTAAAGCGCTCCATTATTCTGATATAAAATACTGTCAAATGTAAGTTCCGAAGGAAGCATTCCAAGTGTCATCTGATTCTTGCTAAGTTCTGATATTACAACCTTCATTTCATCCCATGTTTTTGGAATTTCTATTCCAAGTTCTTTTAATATGTCTTTTCTGTAGAACATCATCTGGAAATTCTGTGTTTCAGGTAATGCATATAATGAATCGCCATATTTAAAAGGTTCCAATGCACTGTCTCTAAATCTTGACATTACTTCTTCACAATCTTCAAACTCTGAAAGGTCAACAACTGCATTTCTAAGTCCGTAGTTAACAGGTAAGTCATTGGATGCATTGGTTGTTCCTGTCGCTGATGTAACAACTGCACCGTTTGAACTTGCAACCTGAAGAGCTACGTCCGGTCCCTGATCTGCCAATGTTGCCTGCAACAATGTGTTCATGTCAACTAACTGTACATTTACATTTATTCCTGTCTTTGGTGTAAACTTTTCATCAATCAGACTCTTAATTACATTTGCCTGATCTCGTCCACTACCAATCCATACTGTAATTGTTTTGCTGTCTTTACTTTCTTCTGCTACGTTTCCGATTGAATTGTAATCAACTATAAATGAATAAAATAATTTCTTAAATTCATGACCCAAGCCTGCAAAGAAGCTACTGCTCTTTCCGTCTGTACCCTTGTCAGGTTCTGTGACGTATATTCTGTCAAGCTGTAATGGCTGACTTTGAGCATTTGAAATCCATGTTCCAAGAGCACTGACATTAGTTTTAAAGTCACTTACCATCTTAGGAATATTATCAGTATTCTTTACCATATTCTTTAACTGGTCTCTCATTGTAATGATTACTGTTTCTTCACTACCCTTACATCCAAGGTCTTCAAGAGATGTTAAAACTTCATCAAGTTCTGCTCTGATTGAATCTAATTCTTTGTCCAAGCCCGGAAGTTTCTTTTCAATCTGATAATCTCTGTTTTCATCAGGTGAAACGCCTGTGATTCTTATTATCTTTCTATATTCCGAGTTAAGCTCTGTTACTATGCTCTGTACTTTGCTTATTATTGGTGCAAACTCTCCTAACACCGCCTGCATTCTTAATGTATGCGTTCCTTTTGTAAGATAAAATCTGTATTCTTCTCCGTCTGAACTTGAAAGTGTAATATCTTTCCATCCGCTGTTGTATGTAAATCCGTAAGCATTTAATTCTGAGAAAGGAACTTCTCCATCAATCATTATCTTTCTTGATACATATATACCTTTTACGAAATTCTGTTTTGCATGTAAGGTTATGTTATAAAATCCATCATCCGGTGCGTCAAATTCCCATTCAATCCACTGTCCTGAATGGCTCCAGCTTTCACCACCAATCGTGTTGTTCTTTAATAATTTTGCACTGTATGGATTAACATCCGGTGATGACTGATCCTGTGTAGGATAAAGCATGCTTGATGATTTCTTTGTGGCACGTTCTGCTTCAATAAGAACTCTTTCGCCTGTGTAATCATTTTTACCTGCATTCTTCTGTGTTTCATAATATGTATTGTAATCTTTTAATTTTTCATCATTCTTTAATGTAATAGAACGAAGTATCATTGGTTCTCTCTGAGAAACTACTGTAATTGTGTGAACCCCTTTAGTCATATATACCTTAAGTGGTTCTGTTACATATCCGTCAACATCATATAACTTACTTGTTACCCATTCAGGCTGTTCAATCTGAGTTGGCTTTAAGTCGTTTCCCTGATTATCTGTATCCCAAGTTGAGTTTTCGTTTGTCCAAACTCTTGAAAACTCAATTCCTGTCATCTGTCTGTAAGGAAGTTCTCCATCAATAAAGAAGGCTCTCTGTATTGATGAACCGTTTCCTTCAATAGGAAAATAATTTAAAGACATTTCATATAAACCTTCTGTAGAGATATTAACCTTATATTCTACATATCCGTCCTGACCTGTATAAATCGATTCACCGGCCATTCCTTCATAATCATCATATTTATCAATATCCATGCCTTCGCTTGCAATATAATCAGCAGCATCAATTACATATTCGTCCGTTGGCTTGTCTGCTTTTTCATATTGGCTTATATACTCTGAATACTCTTTATACTCTGCAGTATAATTAAGAACTTCTTTGTATTCTTCCAAGCTTTTTTCAACTGTTTTCTGCTTAGCGGCAAAAACATTATTGTCTGTTACGCCAACCAATATCATGGTTGCTGCCAGAATCATACTAATACTTTTTCTAACACTGTTCCTCATTTATAACGCTCCTTGTACTTTTTTATTAATTAGATTTGTTTTTTAATAAAAATTAAGTTTGTTTAAGTTAATTTAATTATAGTTTTAATCAGTCTTAAAGTCAATATTTTATTATTTTTTTACTTTTTATACGATATTTTTTACTATTTTTTGTTAGTTTTTCATAATTTCAGCTTAATTGATACGTTTTTACAATTACTTAACAAATTAATTTAAGTGTTTTTTAAGTTAATTTAATTACTTAACTCTGTTTTTAACTATATAAATCAATATTTTTTAGGTGTTTCTTATGTACATACTTTATTATCTGTAAGAAAAATGTAAAAATTGCATAATAAAAGAAGCTGCTACTTAAACGTAAAACAGCTTCTTTTATGCTAATTAAATTATTTATTAAGTTTCTTAACTGTGGACTTTTCAACAATATGTCCTGCTACTATGTCAAGACCTCTTGCTTCCCCCGGCTTCTTAATCTGTTTGAGAACTTTATTAAGTGCCACCTTTGCCATGGCTTTCATGTTAACCTCATATGTGGTTATGTTGTCATTCTTGTTTCCTGTTGCAAGGAAGTTATCAAATCCGACAACTGAAATGTCTTCCGGAATTCTATATCCCAAATTCTTAAGATCTTCTATAAGAATATCTGCAATCATGTCACAGTTGCAAACAAAGGCTTCCGGCATGTGTGAAGGAATCTTTAACTCTATTCTGCTTCCTTCTGCATCTCTGTCTTCAATTATCCAATCATCTCTAAGAGTAGCTCCATGTTGAATAATCGCCTTATAGTAGCCACAATATCTGTCCATAATACTACTTGTAGAATGAATTGAACCTACATACGCAATGTTGTTAAATCCATTTTCAAACAAATACTCTGTAAGAATATACATTCCGTAGAAATTATCAGTAACTACTGCGTTATCTGCAATGTCTTTATCATAAAAATCAAGAAATACAATCGGTATGCTTACCTGTGACTTAATAAACTTTATGTAATCGTGGCTTAATTCACCAATAATTATAATGGCATCTACTGCATTGTTAATAACCGATCTTGGAAGTATGTTATAATCTTCCATATTCTTCTTTAAAACATCTACAGTAACCATACACTGTTTCTCATCAGCCGCTAATGCTATTTCCTGATAAATTCTCCAATAAAATGTATCATAATCGTCCAGAAACTTTTCAGAGATTATTACTCCAACATTAATAAATCTTTCTCCATCTGAAAGCTTCAATCCCTGACTCTGCTGATATCCCATTTCATTGGCGACCTTTTTAATTTCTTCTCTTATATCATCACTTACACCTTTTTTCCCGGTTAAGGCATTATGTACTGTTACCGCACTAACGCCAACCTTCTGTGCAATGTCTATCATCCTTACTTTTCCCATTGTGCTACCGCCTAAATAAAATATACTTAATTAATTAAATTAATCTATTTTTAATTTTAGTTTAAGTATTTTCCTTTGTCAACAAAATCGAACTAATAAAAACCGTTTTATTTATCTTTTTAATCTTATTTTGTACTTTTTACTCCATTTGCCATATATTGTTTCTCCATTGATTTTAGTATATGCTCTGGCTTTTATGTAATAATTTGTATTCTTCTTTAATCCTTTAAAGTTTACTGAATTTGACTTTATTTTTCTCATCTTCACTTTATCTTTAAAGTTTCTTTTTTTAGAAATTACAACTACATATCCTTTAGCTTCTTTAATCTTTTTAAGTAGAATTTTCACCTTTTTAATCGACTTTTTAGCTTTCACAACCTTTGTTCTGTCAAGCTTAACTGACATTTTGGAAGTTGTTGGCTTCTCTGCTGTTGTTTGCACCGTTGTAGGCTGAACTGTTGATTGTTTAACAGTTGTTGGTTGAACTGTAGGTTCTGCAGTTGTAGTTGTTGATGTTACTGTAGTTGGCTTTGCCGTTGTAGTCGTTGGTGCTACCGTTGTTGGCTTTACCGTTGTTGGCTTTACCGTTGTCGTTGGTGCTACTGTGGTTGTCGGTTGAACCGTTGTGGTTTCTTCTTTGGTATTTCCTACATCAATAATTGCTACCTTTTGGTCATTGGCAAATATACTTTTAGAATTATTATAAAAGTCAATAAAGTTGTCAATTAATTCATGTCCGTATAAAATTCCGTCATCTGAAACTTTCATAACATAAGGAGTGTAATATGCTCCATATCTTGCCCAGTTGGTCCATAGCATAAAGTAACAGCAATTATATTGTTTATCCGTTACAATATTCAATATTTCAGTAAACCAGTCCGGTCGTTCATTTCCTGTCTCAAGCAATGCCTTGTTGTCTTCATTGGCAACTCCTGTTTCAGTTAACGCAAAAAGCTTTCCGTGATTTTCTGCATAAGCACTAAATAAGCTCATTTTCGCTTTAAGTGTTTTTTGAAAAGTATATTTCTTTCCTGTAAGTGAAGCTGTTTCATCGCTAATAGGATACTGATCATATGCATCAAATCCAATTATGTCAACATAATCATCTCCCGGATATCTTTCATCAATATCACTTGAAGATGTAGGTTCTGTTCCCGGACTATATGCATATAACATATTATGAACACCTTTAACGTCTCTTAAATATTCCACCGTATATCTAAATATTTCCTTAAACTTTGCCTCTGTACATAAGTCTGCTCCCCACCAAAACCAACTTCCTGTACATTCGTGAAATGGTCGGTAAATTATTACTCCGTTGACCTGATTTGCATATTCTGCAATTGTATCAAGATAAGCCTTGTAGATTTCATTGTATTCTCCGCCTTCGCCTATCTTATTCATTACATCTCCGGTAAGAATATAGAATGTACTTCCGCCAAACTCATATTTTTCATAAGTTTTATTAAAAGTACCTTCATTCTCTGTTGTAAGGGAGAAGTTAGGCATATGAGAACATAAAGTTATTATTGCTCCCTGATCAATTGCCTCGTTTGACATTAAAGCTGCTGCTTTAATATTGTTTTCTTTTGTGTCTGTTAATTGCTGTGATGAGCTATGAAATAAGTTATATCTTGTTACATATCCGGAAAAACAGTCACTGCTTTCAAAACCTGTAAGTCCTGATACAGAACCTGTAATGTCCTTTGTATCTGAACTTGACAATGATAATGAACCTGCCTTCTGTGATACATCATCCATATGGCCAAATACCGTGCTTCCTGTCTGACCAACAGCCTGTAGGTATTTATACATATTAATTACATCATTATCTGCACTACCATCAACCAGTTTTAAAGGTTCTTTCAAGGCTACCTGCTCACCATTTACGTTTAATGAATTGTTTGCCACAGTCACTGATGTTCCCGTATTAGCTTTTTTCGTAGAGTATACATACAAATGTTCCATCATAGTTATCCTTTCAATATAAATGTCTCCCTTATAGTCTGTATTAGAGCCTGCAAACAAAACCAAAAACTTATATGGCTTGTCATACTGTGCCAGATTCTGATCTATGTCAAATACAAGATTAACCTTTCTTTTTCCATTTCCCATATCTGTATATTCCTGTTTAAAAATATTTATTACATTATCTCCAAACAGTTCATCTGCAGCTAATTTCACATACAAACTTCCCTTTGTATACGCTGTGGAATCATAGTACAAATCTATACTTACTTTTGTATATTCGCTAAAATCTATTCCACTCCAACTTGTACGGCTGATTCCTGTCTGACTCCATGAAGTTGATGAATCACCACTGTAATCTAATGATACTTTCATCATGTTACTGTCACTATCATAAACGCATGAACCTGCACCTGTATATGTTCCATTGCTCCAACTGTCATCATATGACCAGCCGTTCAGACTTCCATTTCCGCTAAACATATTATCTGCTTTAATGATATTTTCATTATATATAATTGTTGATATCATTATTATCACTAAAATTACTGCCGTATATTTGTTTAATTTTATTTTCAAATCACACATTCCTTTTTATAGCAATAGGGCTGCCACTTTTTTGGTGACAGTCCTATTAAATACTTTACATTTGTTATTATTTCATTTTAATCTTCTTAGCTGATGTCCAAGCTCCGTAATACTTCTTTCCGTCAACTACTTTATAAGCACAAGCCTTAACATAGTACTGTTTTTTAGCTTTAAGTTTTTTGGCTGTTACTGATAAGCCCTTAACAGTGTATGTGTTAACTTTTCCTTTAAACTTCTTTGATGTTGATACTTTTACAACATATCCTGTTGCACCTGTTACCTTCTTTAAAGAAATCTTTGCTGTCTTAGCTTTTTTCTTCTTGCTTGCTGACTTAACGCTTACTTTTCCAACTGATGTATCTTTCTTTTTCTGAACTGTTGTCTGTGGTTCCTTTGCTGTAGTTGTTGGCGCTGTTGTTGTCTCTGGTGCCTTTGGTGTTGTTTCTGTTTCCTTTGGTGTTGTTGCTTCTTCGCCCTGTGTAACTTTAATTGAAACTAATCCGCCTTTTGTTCCTTCAGCCATATCTGTTGTCTGAATGTTAAGATAATCATCAGCAGGTGTAATTGTATATTCGATTACTTTTCCTGTCTTAGTTTCTGTAGTCCATTCATCTGCTGCTTTGTTATATCCAACCTGAACACCTAATTCTCTTACAAATGTTAATGTTACTTTTGTTTCTTTTCCGGCTACAAAGTTTTCACAATATGCACTGAAAGTTGTTTCAAATCCTTTCCAGTTTTCTGTGAAATCATGAAGTGTTGCTGTCTTTGTAACTTCAATAGAATTAATGTTAACTGCAATATCTTTATCTGACCATAACTGAACTTTGATTTCTGATGTTGAAGGAACTACTTTCCATTCTTTTGTAATCGTAAAATCTTCATATCCTTCTGTATCAAATCCTTCTGTTGTCCATGTATCACCAACGTTTGTTCCCAATGCACCATTGAAATATTCTGTTGAGCTCATGTTAACTTTAATGTCAACTTCATCTCCAATCCCATAATCTTCCACATAGTCTTTTAAGTCAAATGCGTATTCCTTGTTAGTTGAATTAAGTACTGATACAGGTGTTGTATCTGCCTTTACTGTTAATGCAGGTACTGCTGTAATTGCCAATGCTACTGTTGCAATAATACTTATTGCTTTTTTGATTTCTTTTCTCATAGTGTTTTTCTCCTTATTGTGTTATTGTTATTGATTCCAGTTTTACACTGTCGTTACCTTTCATATCTGTAATCTGAACATTTAAATATTCATCAGATGTTGTAACTTTAAGTGTAACTGTTTTGCCTTCACCTGACTGTGTATACCAGCCACTTTCCTGTGTATGAACACCAATCTGTGCTCCTACTTCTTTGTCGAATGTTAAAACAACTGTTGCTTCCTTATCTTTTTCAAACTCAGGTAAGTACTTTGTAAATGTTGTTTCAAATCCATCCCATGCTACCGTAAAAGTATGCAACGCATTAGAATCCTCCGGCTGTGTTGCAGTTGTTGTTTCCACTTCCGCTGCAATCTCTACCTTAATTTCTTTAAGCTTAACATTTGCATAACTTTCCATATCTGTAATCTGAATGTCAAGATAATCGTCATCCGGCTTAACTGTCTGTGTTATTGTCTTGCCTTTCAACTTATATGACTTCCAGCTTCCACCTACATTTAATGCCAACTGTGCGTTAACAATCTTGTCAAATGTTGCTGTAATCTTTACTGTGTCACCTTTCTTGTAGTTACTATTGTATTTTGTAAGACTTGTTGTGTATCCATCCCACGCTTTAGTAAACTTATGAATTGCAGGTTCATCAGCTTCTGATTTTGTAATTTCAACTTTGATGCTTTCAAGTTTTACACTTGTCTGACCATTTAAATCTGCTACCTGAATGTTTAAGTAATCTCTTGTTGGCATAGCTTCCATTACTACAGTCTTACTCTTCTTTGCCTGTTTAGTTGTCCATTCACCGCCAACGTACATTGCAATCTGTCCTGTTACTGCCTTATCATATGTAGCTGTAACCTTTACAGTATCTCCAACTGTGTACTTGCTGTTGAATTTTGAAAATTCAGTTTCATAGCCTACCCATTCTTTTGTAAATGTATGTAATGACTTATCTCCCTTTAATTCCTTAAAGCAATCTTTGTCACCATATACAATTGCTATTGTGTCAAACTTTGTTGTCTTAAATGTAATAATTTCATCTCTACTGTCTGTGTCAGGAATTAATACTGCTTTTCCGTTACTTATTGCCACAACTGCAAAATCGTATTTTGAAGCATCTAAAGACTTAGGTTTTTCAATCTTAAATTCAATTTCTTTCTTAGTTGTATTAACTTTCTTTCCTGCTACTTTAAGATTTAAGTTAACTGCCTTGTCATAAATATTGTACTTAGCATTTGTCTTTTTACTATATTCATTAACTGTTGCTGTTGCAATTTTCTTGTTTGCACTGCTAAGAGTTGTTATCTTTGAATCAATATTAACTTTCTTTCCTTTTTTAATATTCTTGTCAGATAATCCCGCATTAGCTGCAACTGTCTTTGTACTGCTTGTAACTATTGCTGCACCACTTCCTGATGTAGTAACCGCATTGTCGTAGTTAGTTTTACCTTTTGATGAAATTTCAATATTCTTAATCAATACATATCCATAATTCTTTGGCATTTCATTTAACTGAATACCTACATAATCATCGCCCGGTGTTCCTGTGTAAGTAATCGTCTTACCCTTAAGAGCCTTACTTGCTTTCCACTTGCCTTTAACATTAAATGCAATTGATGCTGTTGCTTCTTTGTCAAATGTAACTTTTACAGTAACCTTATCTCCAACCTTAAATGCTGAGTTGTATTTTGTGATTTCTGTAGAGTAGTTGCTCCATGAGCTTCCAAGTACTCCAATAGGTTCTTCTTTAAGTTTTGTGCTACTGCTTACTGTCTTAACACGGTTAATTGTCATTCCATATTCACCTGTACTAATTGAAATGGAATCTATTTCTGTTGGAATAAAGTAGTTTTCAAAAGCTTCTTTAATTCCTTCATATGAGAACACTGCCTGTTTAGTATTGTTCCAAACTGCCTGTACGTGCTTCTCTGCTCCGTCTTTCATCTTAATATATAATGTTGGAACTATTCCCTTCTTGCATGTATAATCAACAACGATATACTTCTTGCTTTCAAGTGCTGTGATTAATGACTGTTCGCATTTAGGATGATACTGTTCCCACTTTTTACTAAGATTTTTATTTTCTGTATATGATGTTCCCTTTGCCTTTGCAACTGCCTTGTAAACTGCTGCATTAGGAGAAACATATTTGCCTTCCTGCTTGCTTACTTCTGCTTTACTGCTGTCACCCGGATCAGTTACAGGAGTATCTGAAATCCATAACTTAATGATTCTACCGTCATTGTAAACATTTAATTTAACAGGACCGTTCTTGTTACCCCATGCAATGTTAAACTGGTTTCTTAAATCAGAAACTTTAATAGATGCATACTGTTCTCTTGTTGGCTGTTTCTTGGAAGCATTGTACTTAGTACCTTCTTTCCATTTGTTGTCTACAGATGCACCCCATCTGAGAATTGTCCAACCACCGTTGTTTTCATTTTCACATGTGTATTGAATGTTAATATATTTATTTCCATCCAAATCAAGGAACTGTTCAACATCTGTGCAATTCCATGATTCATTAGTTACACCGTTCTGCATTAACACTTCACTTCTTGGCATTTTGCTACAAACGTGTAATACTAATGATTTAATTCTTCCGTCACTCCAAGCTGCAAGCTTAACGCTGTCAAGCTTATCGCCTTTCTTAAGTCCCATTACTTTTCTTACATATCTTACAGTAAATGTTGTTGTAACTTCATTAGTAGAGTTTGTGTCATCTGCTGCATAGCTGTTTCCATCTATCCACTTTCCATCTTTAGATGTTCCCCACTGTAAAAGTCCCCAACTTTCCTTACCCTTAGATACACAGTCATATGTAAGTGTCATCCAGTCGTCATCGCTACAGTATGAAAGCCAACTGTCAGTTGTTTCGTAAGCTTTGTTTGCTTCACCTGAGAACAATAAGTAATCACCTTTCTTAGTGTACTTCTTTGTTCCTTTTCCTTCGCTTGAAGATGAAGTTCCTGCACCCTTCTGAGTAACATCAACTGTTATTGAAACAATACCAACTGATTCATTTCCCATAAGGTCTGCAATCTGAATGTTTAAGTAGTCATTGTCAGGTATAAATGATTTTGTAACTTCTTTTCCTGTTTCAGAAATAGTTGAAAATCCGCCATCAATATTTACACCTACCTGTGACTGAACTTCCTTATTAAACTTAATTGTAAGATTAATTGCATCCCCTTCAGCATATTCGCTGTTAAAATCACTGAACTTACATTCATATCCATACCATGTACGTTTAAAAACATACATACAGTCATCATCTGATATAAATTCTTCAGTTTCTTCTGCTTCTACATTTACTGCTGATGCAAATGTTGCTTTTTTTACTTCCTTTGTTGTTCCATGATATTTTAAAATACTGGCAGAACTTACTACGCCGGAAGCTAAAGCTACAATCAAACATATTGCTATAAATACTGTACTTTTTTTGTTACGATTCATATTACTCTTCTCCTCCAACTGTTTTTTTCTTTCTACCTGATATAATAAACCATATTGCACATACAAGTGCTGCCAAAGAAACAATGCCTGAGATTGTTCCTACAACCATTAAGCTTTTTGCTCCATGAATTCTTACTGTTTCTTTTGTAATTGTAGGCTTTTCAAATATTGCTTTTTCACTATCTGTCTTTATAGCCTTAATTCCATCGTAATATAATGTTCCTTCAACTCGCTTGTCATCTTTACTAATCTGTTCTGAATCAGATATTGCATTCACCCATAAGCCAATGCTTTCAACGCTTGCTGCTTTCTTAGATGAGAAGTTTCCGGCATCTCCGTTTTTATCCTTAAAGTCTGTAAAAGGAATTGTTACCAACAATGGATCTGTAGTATTTGTAAAATCAGCATAGTCCTGAAGATATGCTTCATATGAAACACCATCTGATGTGTTAATCTGAATAACTGTCCACTGATTATTTCCATCAGGAATTACCCAGAACTGTAATGCATTACAGTTAGACCAGTTAACATTAAGCTGACTTCTACATCCTACGTATCCATACTTAGTTGAGTTATATGTAAACTTTAATGAGTAATCGCCGTCAAACTTATAATCTTTTGAACATGAAAGTTTCAAGTCACATCCTATATCTGTTTCAATTGCATAATTCTTTATCAATAATGTAGTTAAACCTGCATATGATTCAAAATCATCTACCTCTTTAGGGTTAGTTGACTTCTCAGGAACATTAAACATTACATTAACTTCCTGCATATTTTTGTCATCGCTAAATAACTGAATCTTTCCTTCTGCATCAACTCCAAGCTGTTTAAGTTCATCCTTGGAAATCTTTGCTGTTACTGTTCCGTCTTTAACCTCTGTCTTTAAATCTAATGTTTTGTTCTTTGTTACCCCAACAAGTTTTACTGTTCCAACGTTTTTGTTTACACGTGCCTGAACTTCAATTTCATCATTAATTCTCTGATAAGGAGAAAGGTTTAATATATATCCGCCCGGCTCTGTATATTTCTTGTTTTCTGCAAGCTGTGACTTTCCTGATGTAAGCTTGGCAAGTACATCTTTCTGGTCGTTTGCAAAAATGCTGTTCTTACTATTGTATAAGTCAATGAAGTCATCTATCATTTCATGTCCAAACATTGTTCCGTCAGAATTCTTCTTTGTAATAAATGGTGTGTAATAATCACCTGATCTTGACCAGTTTGTCCATAACATATAGTAACTACAATTGTATTCTTCTTTTGTAAGAATCTTCAAAATTTCAGTGTACCACTGTTTTCTCTTGTTTCCTGTTTCAGGTAAAGCACCTGCATCAGAAGAAATACCTGTTTCTGTTAAAGCAAATATCTTATTATGCTTCTTTGCAAAATAGCTATATATCTTTATTGTCTTTTCAAGGTCTGTCTGGAATGTGTATCCGTTGGCACTTCCTCCATTATTAGGACCTGATGTTGCGCCACCGTTAACACCGGCTGCTCCATTTACACCTGCTGCTCCTGTTGAGCCCTGATTCTGTGATCCTGTATTAGATGAACCACCTGTTAACTTCTTTGATTCCTCATCACTTATAGGATTTAAGTCGTATGTATCAAATCCTATAATGTCTACATATTCATCTCCGGGATATCTTTCTTCAACCTCTGTCTGCTTAGATGGTTCTGTTCCTGTACTGTAAACATAAAGTATGTTATGTACACCCTGACTTTCAATATACTCTTCTGTATATCTGTAAACATTCTTGAAAACTTCAGGTTCGCAGAAATCAGCTCCCCACCAGAACCAGCTTCCTGTATTCTCATGAAATGGTCTGTAAAGAATTGTTCCTTCTACCTGTTTTGCATAATCTACAATTGTGTCAAGGTACGCTGTATATATTTCATTATACTTTCCACCCGGCATAATCTCATTCATACAATCACCGGTTGTTTCATTAAAAGTAGAACCACCGAAATCATATGCATCGTATGTATGGTCGAATTTGTCACCCTTGTTTTTAATTGACATTGAGAAGTTAGGCATATGTGAACCTAATGTTATAATTGCACCTTCTTTAATCGCTTCATTTGTAAGAAGAGCTGCTCCTTTAATACAATCCGCCTTTACTTCAGGATTAAGTTGTTTTTCTTTCTTGTGCTGCTTATTATATTTGTCTGCATAATCGCTAAAACTGTCAGCACTTTCAAAACCTACAATACCTGAAATTGATCCTGTAATATCTTTTGTATCTGAACTTGTAAATTCATCAGAACCGGCTTTGTAGCATGTGTCATTCATGTGACCATAAATTGTGCTTGTAGATTTTCCCACTGTGCTTAAATACTGATATGTGGCAATTGTGTTCTCATCAGCTTCTGAGTCTGCTATCTGAACTGTTTTGTCATAATCAATATTTGTTCCGTTAATCTTTAATGCGCTTCCTTCATCTGAAAGGCTTACATTGCTCTTAACTTTCTTAGTTGAGTTAACTAAGTATTTTTCTTCTCTTTCTTTTGCAAGTTCAATCTTCTTAATATAGATGTTTCCTTTAAAGTCTGTATTGTTACCTGCAAAAACTACCATTAAAGTCTGTGGTTTTTCTGTCTTGGCATATTGGCTGTTTATCTCAAATGATAAATCAACCTGCATCATTCCATTCTTCTGCTTTACGCCTTTTCCACCTAAAATGGCACTCATCTGTTCCTGAAATACATCCTGAGAGTCAACCTTAACTGTTATGTCACCCTCTTTGTAATCCTTAGGATTATAATAAAGTTCTATATTTAAAACTTTACTTCCTGAATAATCAATGCCTTCTGAATCTGTAAAACTCATACCTGTCTGTGACCATCCGTTACTAATGTTATGTGAATAGTCTAATGCAAGTTTTGCCATTTTCTTGCCAGAGTCATATTCAAGAGATCCCTTTCCGGCATATGAATTTCCTGCCCAACTGTAATCATATTTCCATTCACTTACGCTTTTTGAAAAATCCCATGTTCTGTCAGCGGCATTTACCACATATGAAATTCCCGGAAAATATTCAAAAAACAGTAATGATGTCATTACTAAGACAAGAAATAATGATATTCCTCTTTTTAACTTTCTCATATTATTTTCTCCCATCTTTAATTAAATTAATTATGTTTGTTTTTTAACTTAAATATTAACTTAATTATAGTCGCGATAGCTTATTTTATCAACTTTTTTTAATTCTTTTTATTTATTTTGTGTACTTTGTATAGTAAGCTCTTATGGTTTTTGGTATATATTTTATACTTTTATTTTTTTGAATCATTTCAATTACTTAAATAATTTAATTTAAGTAATTTGCTCTTTATTTTCATTTTGCAATTGAAGTTAATAGCAAAAAAAGAAAGCAAATGTTATGCCACATTGCTTCCTTTTTTCAAAATTTGTATTTATGATTTATTCTAGCTGAACATCTTTAATACGGCTTCTTTTAAATCTGCCAATTTTGTTTCTGAATCTTTTAAATCCTGTCCCTTAACACCGAAATAGAATTTAATCTTTGGTTCTGTTCCTGAAGGTCTTACGCAGCACCATGAATTGTTTTCCAATTCATAATATAAAACGTTTGACTGTGGAAGTCCTGTCTCTTCAACTTTTCCTGTTTCAATGATTTTCTTTGTGTTTTCTTTATAATCACTTACTGAAAGAACTTTGTAATCTCCAATTACTTCAGGAGCATTGTTTCTTGCATTGTTCATAATTGTCTGAATCTGTTCTGCACCGTCGATTCCCTTTAAAGTAATTGTTGCCAAGCCTTCTTTGTAGTATCCGTATTTCTCATACATATCAACCATAGCATCCCAAAGTGTCTTTCCCTGCTTCTTATAATAAGCTGCAACTTCACATAACATCATTACCGCAACGCAGGCATCCTTGTCTCTTGCATATGTTCCTGCAAGACAGCCATAGCTTTCCTCAAGTCCAAAAACATAATTGTATGTATTCTGTTCTTCAAAGAACTTAATCTGTTCTCCAATATACTTAAATCCTGTAAGGACTTCAATTAACTTAACTCCATAATCCTTTGCAATGGCTTTAGCCATATCTGTTGTTACAATTGTTTCAACTAATGCAGGATTTTCAGGCCTTATGTTCATCTTTGTTTTTTCTCTTAAAATATATTCAGCAATTAACATTCCTGACATATTTCCTGTGAAACTTATATATTCTCCTGTCTTTGTATCCTTGGCATATACACCAAGTCTGTCTGCATCAGGATCAGTTGCAAGTACAATATCAGCATCTTTTTCTTTTGCAAGCTTAAGTGCCAATTCCCAAGCCTTTTCATCTTCCGGATTAGGATATGCTACTGTTGGGAATGTTCCATCAGGTAATTCCTGTTCTTTTACCACATCAACTTTTTCAAAACCAAGTTCTTTTAATACCTTTCTTACAGGTATGTTTCCTGTTCCGTGAAGTGGAGTGTAAACAATCTTAATGTCCTTTGCCATTTCTTTAATGATTTCAGGATGAATGCTCTGCTTCTTAAGTTCTGCCATATAACATTCGTCAATGTCTTCACCTATTACATTGTAAAGTCCCTTATTAACAGCTTCATCTTTATCCATTGTCTTAACATCTGAGAAATTAGTCACCTTAGCCACTTCACTTAAAATATTTTTATCGTGAGGTGGTGTAATCTGTGCTCCATCTTCCCAGTAAACTTTATAACCGTTGTATTCTCTTGGATTATGACTTGCTGTAATTACAACACCTGCTATACATCCAAGTTTTCTTACTGCAAATGAAAGTTCCGGTGTTGGTCTTAATGACTCAAATACATATGCTTTAATTCCGTTTGCGTTCATGCATAATGCTGTTTCATCTGCAAACTCTTTTGACATTATTCTTGAATCGTATGCAATTGCAACTCCTTTTTCCTGTCCATTCTGTTTAATAATATAATTGGCAAGTCCCTGTGTTGCTTTTCTTACAGTATAAATATTTATTCTGTTTGTTCCTGCTGCAATTACACCTCTAAGACCACCTGTTCCAAATTCCAAATCTTTATAGAATCTGTCTTCGATTTCCTTTTCATTTCCTTCAAGTGCTTTTAATTCATCTTTTGTTTTTTCATCAAAATAGTCACTTGTAATCCACTCTGTGTATTTTTCCTGATAATTCATATTTTTCTCCTTTTAATCATGCTAAATGTTGAATTTGACAATCAATTTTTTTATGCTTTTTATATTCTCTTTTATTTTTATATCTTACTCGTTAAACGGTGCAAGTGGCAGCCACTCTTTGTTATAAACATTTACTGTTCCATAGTTTGTCCATGCATATCTTACACATCTTATGTAATCAATTTTATCGCACTGTAAAATTATGCTGTCACCGTCCAATATTGCATCTGCTTTGTAGTAAGCACGACCTGTTTCACTTACTTCAAAACCTAAGATTTGGTCGCCTTTAATATTTATTTTGCCATATGTATTTTTAAAGTTAATGCGTATTCTGTTTCGCAAAGTCTTAAACTTATCAATATACATATTGTCAAATTTTTCAATAACTCCGTAGGTTTTTCCCAACGCCTGACAGGCAAGTCTGTAACCCGGTGTTTTTTTGTCTGTTGGATGAATGTTATCAAATTCCCCACAGTCGATTAATACGGCAAGTCCCACATTGTCATTTTCTTTTTCAGTTTTCATCTGTTCATCTCTTAAAACGCACCAGTTCTTATCGTCCACATCTCCCTTTGCCATATACATAGGAAGCTGTGTAATGTAGAATGCCAATGACTCATCTTCAAAATCCTGTCTCCACTGTCTTATAACCATAGTATTCATCTTATGGTAAAAAGCTGATCTGCTCCAGTCTTCTTCGCCCTGATAATAAATAAAACCTTTAATGGTATATGGTGCCACCTTCATAATCATTGTTTCGTGAAGTCCAAATGGTCTGTATGGTGATTTTCTTCCCATTGGCTGAGGCCAAGGACAAAGTCCTGCTTTTTCATTTATTTTTTCCCATTGAATATCAGGATTTTCTTTTCTTAACTTCTGAACTCTGCCATCCCATGCTGTCCATTCATCGTTGTATTCTTTCATTTCCTTATCAAACTGTTCATCAGTTTTGGAATTGATTACTTTCATAAATTCCTGACATGAAGCATATACCTGTTCATCTTCCTCACTTATTTCCTCACCAATCCACGTAAGAGCTGAACTTCCTCCCCAGTAACAGTCAATTATTCCAATTGGAACTCCTAACTTTTCATAAAGTTCTTTTGCAAAATAATATCCCACTGCTGACATGGTGCCTGTAATTTCACCTTTTGCCTTCTCCCAGTTACCTTTAGGTTCTTCACCTTCTTCAATGAACGCTACTTTTGGAACATTATAGAATCTGATTTCTTCATAGTCTGCATTATTTGCTTCTTCTATTCCGTTATCGCTATCCTTAAGTTCCAATTCCATATTAGACTGACCGCCTGCAAGCCATACTTCTCCTATTAATATGTCCTGAAATTTTATATTTTCATCTCCACATTGGATTTCCATTTCATATGGACCGCCTGCTTCACATTCATCAATTTCTACTTTCCATTCCTGTCCGTTACGATGTGCCACATACTCTTTTTCTTTGAATTTTACTGTTACTTCTTTCTGATCTGATGTTTTTCCCCAGATTTTAATTTTTTTGTTTCTTTGAAAAATCATTCCATTTCCAAAAATTTCTGCTACACTAATCATTCTTTTCCTCACTCTTTAATAATTCAAGATTATTTGCAATTAATTCATATCTCTGTTCAACGCATTTAACTGATCTGCCCGGATCACTTGGTGTGTTAAATACATAATCAACAAGCTTATCAATAGTTGTAGTTGCCACGTGTAATCTTGTATCACTTGATGCATAGTAAATAAACACTTCATTGTTTTCATTTACAATTGCTCCGTTTGTAAATACTACATTAGATACATCGCCCACTCTTTCTTCTGCTCTTGGTCCTATTAAAAGTCCTGATGGCTCTGCAATAACTTCTGCCGGATTATCAAGTGCCGTTGCAAATGCATAAATTACATATCTTAATCCTGCTGCTGTATTTCTTACACCGTGGGCAATGTGTATCCATCCTTTATCTGTTTTAATTGGAACTGCTCCGGCACCGTTTTTTGCTTCTGTAATGGTATGATATTTTCTCTTGCTTGTAATAATTTCTTCATCAATTACTGCATGTTCAATATCATCACATAAGCCAAAACCGATTCCTCCGCCTGAACCTGTATCAATAAAGTCATCCATAGGTCTTGTGTAGAATGCATATTTCCCATTAATAAATTCAGGATGTAATACTACATTTCTCTGCTGTGGTGAGTTAAGCGTTTTCAGGTTATCAAGTCTTTCCCAGCCTTTTAAGTCTTTTGTTCTTACAATTCCTGCTTCTGCCACTGCAGCAGACAAATCATTTACGCTCGTGTCTTTGCTTTCTGAACAGAACACTCCATAAATATAACCATCCTCGTGCTGTGTAAGTCTCATGTCATAAACGTTTGTTTCATTAGGGCAAACATCATCTAACAATATCGGATAATCCCAGAATTTAAATCCGTCTATTCCATTGTCACTTTCAGCAACACCAAAGAATGATTTTCTGTCATTGCCCTCAATTCTGGCAACCAAATAGTACTTTCCATCTATCATAATTGCGCCTGAATTCATAACTGCATTGATTCCAAGTCTTTCCATAAAATAAGGATTTGTTTCCTCATTTAAATCATACTGCCATGTAAGTGGAATGTGTTCTCTTGTGAGGACAGGATTTTCATATCTGTCATATATGCCATTATAAAAATCCGCCTTCTTATTTTTCTTATTTAATAGTTCTTCCTGTTTCTTTAACAGTTCATAATATTTCTTATGTATCACTTGTTATCTCTCCTTATAAATTATTTCCATTATTTTTAATTACATCTTTATACCAATATGCTGAATCTTTTAAAACTCTCTGTTGAGTTTCATAATCTACATAAACCAAACCAAATCTTTCAGAATATCCCTTGTCCCACTCAAAATTGTCCATAAGTGACCAGTGGAAGTATCCTCTTATGTCAACTCCGTCTTCCGAAGCTTTCTTTAACTCACTTAAGTACTTTCGTGTAAATTCAATTCTTGCGTCATCGTGTACGTGACTGTCTTTTGATATTACATCATGGGCTGACATTCCGTTTTCCGTAATATATATAGGCTTCTTATATCTTTCGTATAAAAACTTTGGTCCCCAATACAGACATTCAGGAGTTACCGGCCAGTTATTGGCTGTTCTTGCATAACCGTCTTTTCTTTTTACGTCAACAGGTCTGCCATCTTCTCCCATTCTTATACAACGTCCGTTATATATGTTCTGACCGTATATATCTATTGGTTCTGATATAAGTTTCATATCTTCTTCAGTTATTTTAGGTAAATATTGCTCATATTTCATAAGTCCCTCTTCAGGATATTTTCCTAAAATCACAGGATCAGACCACCAGCTTATATTCCACGTCCAGTTATCAGCTTCAGGAATTGAAAACATTACTTTTCTTGTTGCTTCTATATCTTCTTTAGAATTGCTATAAGGATATGTCATTCCACATGTTGGAGCATAACCTACAAGTACATCTCTCTTTGATTTCTCTCTTATCATTTGAACCGCTCTTCCGTGAGCTTTCATAACATTGTGAGCCATTTCAAAAGTATCTCTTAAATTAACTTTTAATCCTGGTGCATGAACTCCGTTCAAATATCCAAGACCTATAAAACATTGAGGTTCATTCATTGTAAAAAAGAACTTAACCCTGTCACTGAATCTTTCGGCAATTATTCCTGCATATCTTCCAAACCACTGAACAATATCCTCGTTAAGCCAACCACCTTTTTTATAAATTTCATATGGCAGTTCCCAATGATATAAGGTTATGCAAGGTTCAATCTGTGCCTTTACAAGTTCATTAATTAAACTATCGTAAAATGCCATTCCTTCTTCATTAACATTACCGTAACCATCGGGTATTACTCTGGACCAGTCAATTGAGAAACGATAGGATTTAATTCCCATATCTTTCATCATCTTTACGTCTTCTTTGTATGTTTGTATATGATTGCAGGCTATGTCACCTGTGTGCCCATCATATATTTTGTTATTTTCCCTTACGTAAACATCCCATATTGACAATCCTTTGTTAAGCTTGTTTTGTGCTCCTTCAATCTGGTATGCACTTGTTGCCACTCCCCACAAAAAATCTTCTCTAAATCCCATATTACCTATATCCTTTTTATTATCTCCATACACATTCTTCCATTATGATATGGACACTTCCATGGTTCTACCAATGGCTTGTTTTCATAAGGTTTTCCATTTTCATCTGTAAGCCAGAACCACTCTGAATTATTTCTTTTATCTACCAAATATTCTTTAATAAATCCCCAGATTGAATATGCAGCCTGTTTATATTTTTCATTTCCTGTTTTGATATATTCATTTGCAAAACCTACAACTGCCTCAGCCTGTACCCACCAAACTCTGTCTGTATCAACTTTTCCTTTTTCACACTCATTGCTTAATGAATTATTTGTATATGCCACTTCGTAAACTTTTTCCACTAAGCGGCTTGTAATTTCGTTCATCTTTTCCACATATCCGTCACCAACAGCTTCTGCCCCTTTGTCAACAAGCCATGCAGTTTCAATGTCGTGACCATATGAATGTAAATCAATTAATGAATTGTAGTCTTTATCAAAGAATACTTCCTGTCTCTTTAAGTCACCGTTGTAAATTTTTGCTTCGATTAAATCCATTATCCATTTAAGCTTGTCTTTAACCTTTTCATCCTTTGTAACTATATAAAATTCCGTATATGCTTCATATACATGGAGTAAAGTATTCATAGTTCTGTAAGCCATGACACCATTTTCTGATAATTTGTCATTTTCAATAAGATTGAACTCCTTATCAAAAGCTTCTAAGTATCCATCTATATCCCTACATTTATTCTCAATAATATTGTATAAATCATATGCTATCTTTATGCTCTGCTCATTGTTACTTATTCTGTAATAAGAGGATAGAGCATATATTGCAAAAGCCTGATTATATGTATGTTTGGTTGTGTCTTTTTCCGTACCATCATAATTTAATGACCAAAAAACACCACCATTATCTTTGTCTAAACAATCCTTAACCAAAAATTCATATGCATGGTCTGCCATCTTCTTTAATTCATCTCTATTAACCTCTGAATCATCTAATGTCTCATATGCATTTGAGAAAAACCATAAAATTCTACTATTTAAAATACATCCTTTTTCATATTTTTTGTCTATGCTTTGGTCAAAATCCATATATCCATAAAATCCACCATAGTCTTCATCACAAAGCTTTTCCCAAAATGGAATTATGACTTTTATGAGGTGATTCTTCATCTCCTTTTTTAAAATGTCCATGCTTTCTCCTTTATATTTAACTTAATTTAGCTTAATTATAAACTTAATATTTAAGTATTTCAATCAAATTTTTAACTGTTTTTACTTTTTAGATATTTTATATAATTTTCTCTGATTTCTTTTGTATATCTTTAATACTCTTGTTTTTGCTATGTTTTAAACTTGTGATTTTGAATTGTTTTTATTAAGTAATTTGCAGATTTTTTAAGTAAAGCAAAAAAATACGTGTATGTTTGGTAAATTCCAATCATACACGTACTTTTTATAGTATTGCCAGAATGCAAAGCCCCAGACAATACGTCCAATCAATAACTATATTTTATGCCACCACATCAAACTGTGAATTATACAAGTCTGCGTAGAAGCCTTTCTTTGCCATAAGTTCTTCGTGTGAACCCTGCTCGATTATATCTCCATCCTTCATTACAAGAATTATGTCTGCATTCTTAATTGTACTAAGTCTGTGAGCTATAACGAAACTTGTTCTGCCTTTCATAAGGTTATCCATGGCTCTCTGGATTCTATGCTCTGTTCTTGTGTCAACTGATGATGTTGCCTCATCAAGAATCATTACAGGATTGTCTGCAAGAATTGCTCTTGCTATTGTAAGAAGCTGTCTCTGACCTGCAGAAACATTAGATGCTTCTTCATTTAACTCGAAGTCATATCCACCTGGCAATGTTTTAATGAAATGATGTGCATGAGCTGACTTAGCTGCTGCAATTACTTCTTCATCTGTTGCATCAAGTCTACCGTATCTGATATTCTCCATTATTGAACCTTTAAACAACCATGTGTCCTGAAGAACCATTCCAAAAGCATTACGAAGTTCATTTCTGTTGTAATCCTTTAAATTATGTCCATCAAGTTTTATTTCTCCTGAGTTAACATCATAGAATCTCATAAGAAGTTTTACCATTGTTGTCTTTCCTGCACCTGTTGGTCCTACAATTGCTACCTGCTGACCTGCCTTAACGTGAGCATTAAAGTCATTTACAATAATGTTATCAGGATTGTATCCGAAATGTACGTGTTCGAAATCAACAACTCCCTTAACATTTTCAATAGGAACAGGATTCTCAGTAATCTGGTCTTCCTCTTCTTCCTCAAGAAATTCGAAAACTCTTTCTGCTGCTGCCATCATTGACTGCATCATATTAGTAACCTGGGCAATCTGTGCTATAGGCTGTGTAAAGTTCTTAACATATGTTATAAATGCCTGAATATCACCGATTGTAATCGTTCCGTTAATTGCAAGGAACGCACCTGAAATAGCTACTCCAACATATCCTAAGTTACCTACAAAAGTCATAATAGGCTGCATCATACCTGACAAGAACTGTGATTTCCAAGCTGAATTATACAAAACATTATTTGTCTTCTTAAATTCATCTATTACATCCTGCTCTTTTCCAAAAGCTTTAACTACTAAATGACCGCCGTAATTTTCTTCAACCTGACCATTAATATGACCTAAATATTCCTGCTGTGTTTTAAAGTATTTCTGTGAATGCTTCATTATAAAGCTTATAAAAATCATACTAACAGGAAGTATTAATAATGTTATTAAAGTCATAAGCGGACTAATTGTTAACATCATTATTACTACACCAATCATAGTTGTTAATGAAGTAATAAGCTGTGTTACACTTTGGTTTAAACCATTACCCAATGTGTCAACATCGTTTGTAATTCTTGAAAGTACTTCACCATATGTTCTGCTTTCAAAATATTTCATTGGCATACGGTTGATTTTTTCAACAATTTCACGACGAAGTCTGTAACATAACTTCTGTGTAATTGTTGACATTGTAAAGCCCTGAACTAAGTTAAATAATGAGCTTATTCCATAAAGAACCAATACTATAATAAGTATTCTTCCAATATAACCAAAATCAATACTGCCTGTTCCGGAAATCTTGGACATTAAACCTTCTGCTAATTTTGTTGTAGCTTTTCCCAAAATCTTAGGGCTTACAATTGCAAATGTGGCACTTGCTATGGCACATATCATAACAGCAATAATGCCTATTCTGTATCTTCCGGCATATTTAATAAGCTTCTTTAATGTACCCTTAAAGTCTTTTGCTTTCTCTCCCGGTTTACGATTCATTCTTGGCATGGATTAGTCCTCCTTTCCTTCAATACTTGCTGCAAACTCTGCTTCTGAAAGCTGAGATTTTGCAATCTGCATATATGTTTCACAAGTTTTTACAAGTTCCTTATGTGTACCCTTTCCTACAAGCTTTCCTTCATCCAAAACAAGAATCTGGTCTGCGTGAAGAATTGTGCTTACACGCTGTGCAACAATAAATACTGTTGCATCTTTAGTCTTTGGTTTAAGTGCTTTTCTAAGCTGTGTATCTGTCTTAAAATCAAGTGCAGAAAAACTGTCATCAAAAATATAAATCTTTGGATTTCTTGCTATTGCTCTTGCAATTGAAAGACGCTGTTTCTGCCCACCTGATACGTTTGTACCACCTTGTGCAATTGCACTTTCAAATTTGTCAGGTTTGTCTTCAATAAATTCTGTAGCCTGAGCAATCTGTGCTGCTTCCTTAATTCCTGCTTCATCTATTCCCGGTGCACCATATGAAATATTGGAATTAATATCACCTGAGAATAAAATACCTGTCTGTGGAACATATCCAATCTGTGAGCGCAATGTTTCAATTGATATATCTCTAATATCCACACCGTCCAAAGTAATCTTTCCATTAGTTACATCGAAAAATCTTGGAATTAATTTTGCAAGAGTAGATTTACCACTTCCGGTACTACCGATAATTGCAACTGTCTGTCCCGGCTTTGCCTCAAAATCAATATCTTCCAAAACATTTTCTTCGCCGTCTGCATATTTAAAATCAACGTGGTCAAACTTAACAACTGCATTATTTGTTTTTTCTGTTAATGCATTGTGGCTGTCTTTTATGGTAATTTCTGTTTTTAATACTTCATCAATTCTGTTAGCTGCAACTGCTGCTCTTGGAAGCATAATTGAAACCATTGTAAGCATTAAGAATCCCATGATAATCATCATTGAATATGTGATAAATGCTGTCATTGTTCCGACTTCCATAACACCCTGGTCAATCTTCTTTGCCGCAACCCAGATAATAAGAACTGAAACGCCGTTCATTACAAACATAAGTGCCGGCATCATAAATGACATGGCTCTGTTTGTAAAAAGCATTACTCTTGTAAGATTGCCGTTGGCTTCTTCAAATCTTTCTTCTTCTTTCTTTTCTCTACTGAAAGCTCTGATAACTGAAAGACCTGTTAAAATCTCTCTTGAAATAAGGTTAACCTTGTCAACTAATTTTTGCATCATATTAAACTTAGGCATTGCAACAACCATAAGCACTCCTATGATACATACAACAACTGCCACTGCAAGAACAATTGTCCATTCCATTCCTGAACTGTAATTAACTACGTTAATGATTCCGCCAATTGCAAGAATAGGTGCATAAAGTACCATTCTAAGAAGCATAACCGAAACCATCTGTATCTGCTGCACGTCGTTTGTACTTCTTGTAATTAGAGACGCTGTTGAGAACTTATCAAGTTCCGCGTTGGAGAAACTCATAACTTTTGTAAAGATTTTCTCTCTTAAATCTCTACCAACTCCTGCTGCTGTTTTTGATGCAAAGAAACCAACAAGAATTGCCGCGATTACCATAAGCAAAGTCATTGAAATCATCTTTGCCCCTGTTTTAAACATATAGTCTGTCTGCAACTTATCAAGGTCCTTACCACAGGCTTTATATTCACTCTTTGCAAAACTCTTAGCATATGAACTAATAGTTGAATCTCCAAGACTTGAAAGTTTCTTTTCAAAAACCTTTCTTAAGTCATACATTAATGTTGGACTTTGTGGATCAACACCAAATTTCTGTAGTTTCTTAGCCATTTCCTGCTGTTGCTCAGGAGTCATCTGCTGTGCATTACCACTCATATTTTTAAACTGTGAATCCTGCTGTGATGACATCATGTAATATACTGCAATAACATTGCCAAATTCACTGTCTAATTCTTCCATATTATCTTTGTCTGTGTTCTTAAGCTTATAGGCTTTGTCAGACTTGCTAAACTCATAAGCATTATCCCAGTCTTTTGTCTCCTGTTCATTCAAAAACAGCTTCAAACTATTGTAACTGTTCTCTGTTATAAACTCAGGCATCTGATGTTCAACACCGCCATTAACAATACCAACATCAATAATGTTAGATGTATAGTCCGGCAATGATAAGTCACAATACGCCTGAACAACAAGTAATGACAATATTAAAATTACAAAGTACCAGTATTTCTTTAAATTTTCAAAAATATGTTTCATTACTGTTTTCCTTTCATATCATTATTTTCCTTCATTATAGTTCGAGTTTTTTCTAATATTCTTAAAAGATTTTCAGTGTCCTCCTCTCCAAGTCTTTCCAAATAAGCCACTACGCCTTTAAGCATTCTCTCTCTTCTACCCTTTACTGCATCCCAGCCTATGTCTGTTAATACAATATTCACCTTTCTTCTGTCCCCTTCAAGGCTAATTCTTTGAATATAGCCTTTCTTCTCAACTGCTTTAAGAAAAGCTGCTACTCTTGCAGTACTTACATGCGCACTCTTAGCAATCTCATTAGGCATTAACCCATTGTCACTATGTGCTAAGCATTCCAACATAATGGCTTCTCCCCTTGCCATCTTATGAAGGTTATCGCTCATCTTAGACTGCTTCGCCATCATATTAAAGTTTAATAACTCCTTTGCTTTCTCTTCATAATATTTCTTTTTATCATCCATTAGAATATAAATTGCTCCTTTACTCTTTTGTTGTTCAAAGAATACAGAGTTCGCTTGCGAACTCTCCCGCGAGGCGCGGTTTCGTAAGAAAATCTACCTTTCCGCGCCTCTGCGATTCTTCGGAGAATTTTTGATTAATAGTGATTCTGAAAGAATTACTCATTAATCAAAAAATCGCTAACACTATTAATAATTAACGGTGTTAGCGATTATAATACTAATATTATGATATGTCAATAGCTTGGTGTAAAATAAAATGTGATGGTTGCGAATGGACAAATTTATTCTTGTACTAACACAGCCGAAAATCGTTGTGGTAAAGCGTGAACGTGGGAGCTTGGACTTGTCCCAAACAATTATTATCAATTATTTACGGATATTACAGCGTTTTTTGTTCAGAACTTCGTAATGGATAAGAATTACGTGTGATATTATGTTTTTGATATATGACACGTAATTTTTAGGAAAATATAAGCATTATAATAAGTAATTACTTGTCATTTGACATTTTTTTCATCTGACACGTAATTCCCAGTCAAATTATACTGAAAAATTTAAAAATTACTTGTTATATAAAGTTTTTTCTCTGTGACACGTAATCCCCAATTAAATTGCATAAAACCCAAGAGATTTTACTTGTCATATAAAAAATTTTCTCTGTGACACGTAATCCCTATTTTCAAACAGCTTTTAAACTTTGTTTTTCCAAAATCTATTTTATGCATAAAGAAAGGCTCCCGCAGGAGCCTCCCCTGGAATTCTATCTTAAATTATATGTAGCCTACGCCGCATATTTGCTTATTGCCTCATATACCTGATCTGATTCATTTCCAATTGCAGTAACCTCCACTGGATTTGACAAGTCCAAACTAAAAATTCCCATCATTGATTTTCCGTCAACGGTTGTCCTTTTTGATTTGATGTCGATTTCTGCTGAAAATCTGTTGACAATGTCTAGAAATTCCTCAATTGCATTAATTGATCTAAAACGTATTTTCATTTTTCCCTCCTAATTCATTTATAAAATATAGTGTTTTTGTTATTTCTCACTTCTGATAGTCCCAGAAAATTTTGGCACAAACACGTTGTGTTTCTTATTTTGCTCCGCCGTCCATTGTATGTGGAAAAACGAAACTCGCCTAATGGCTCAAACAGTCGTTTTTCCACATACACTATGCTCGCAAAATTGCGCAACACTGCCTATTGTTTGTTTCCAAAATTTTCTGTATACTATCAGACTAAAAATATTCCAGAAAACACTATATTCTATTCTATGAATCCATCTCAACACTTATTCCTACTTTCCTGCATTTCTTCGTTTCAACTTAATTGTCTTACATTTCTTCATCCCATTTATCCCCCAACATTCCTCATTTCCTCTCGCATCTTATTGTAATCCTATCCCTCCCTGTATAGTCACAAGTGAATAAGGTTAGTGCATAGTTTTCGTTTTGCATTTGCTCTGAGTTGCTGCCATTTATTTTTTCTTTAGCGGTTACACAGTAGTTGTAGGTTTTGTTTTGTAAGTCGGTGTATTGTACTTTGTCACCGTTTTCAAGTTGGTTTATTTTGCCAAAGTGGGCGCTGTAGTTGTGGGCGGCTATTATCAGGTTTGAATCTTTTGCCGTGCCTGAATATATACATGGTGATTTTTTTAAGTTTGCCTGAATTAGTTTTTTCATTACAGGCAATTCAAGATTTAACTTTGGAATTTTGATGTAGCCGTCATATTGATTCAAATCCTTGTTCAAATCTTTTTCCTCCTCCGAAGTTTTTAAATTGCTTTCTTCTATTTTTTCTTTCAGACTTGACAGAACTGTGTTGGATGATTTTTGTGCCAGATTGTCTTCTTTTTTGTTGTGAAACAAAACTGCCATAGCACACATTATAAGTATTAAACCTACTAGTGTAACTACGGCAGATATTTTTTTATTCACTTTTATTTTCCTTTTTTAGTAGTTGTATTCCTATTCCTATGCAAACAAATCCTACTATTAGTAGGGCAGGAATAATCCACTTAAGCTGCCCTGTTTGTGGCAATATGCCAAAATATTTTGAAGTTTCATCCGGCTTATTCTTTGGTGTTTTTAATGTTTTGGCTTTAGGTTTTGTTGTGTTTTCTGTTGATTTAAACGTGGTTACCTGAGTTGTTATGTTGTTATCGTTTACTTCCACTTTCAACTCTGTGTCAACGTTGTATTCTATTTTTTCTCCAGCAGGATTTTGGGCGTTGTAGTTAGGCACTGAAATCAAATATGCCATAAATCGGTATGCTTTGCCATTTACAATTGCGTCATTCACTTCCACCAAATAAAGTCCTGGTTGAAGCCCCTGAAAAACAGCTTTTCCGTCAGCAATTGTCGCCACGGCAGTAGGCTTTTCGCTCTTTGCCACTTCTTTTGCCACAAAAGCAAGCCCCTCCCATTCCTTTGCTGTGGTACTGCTGTCTATTTCATTTAGTTTAACCTTTATTTTTTCAATTACGTTATTACCATTAATAAAGGAATATTCATAATTGTTCATTAGTTCATAATTTCCTATTGTGTTGTATTTCCACAATTTTGTAATATCAGCTGTTTTGTACAATTTCACTTGCAATTGTGCGTTATTAAGCTCCGGATTTTCTTTCGGCACCTGAACCATAAGATTACAAAGTTTACCAATGTCTACAGCGTTTTCTGCCAAAACTTTTCCATTGCTTAAGACCAAACAGCCAAACAAAAAAATCAAAGTAAATCCCACACAAATCTTATTTAAAATACAATCAATTCTTAATTGACTAATTCTACAATACTTGCCTAATATGTGTTTTGCCAATCTTCCCTGATTGCTTTTGCAATGCTTCTTCAATCTGCTTTCTCCCCCTTTCTTATCAAAATAACCAACACTACTGACGTTGCAATTATCCCAACTGCTGCGCCGCCTAGAATCCACAAGTTTGAGTTGCTGTTTATTTTTCTATCATAACTCTCATTACTATTTTCTACTCTTTTTCCCCTAACTAATAATCTGTGAGTGTTGACACCGTATGGGGTACAGGTTAGAAGGGTAATGTAGTCCTCACCCTCCTTTGTCTGCAATGCTTCCGTCAATTTTGCCTTGTCGTTTTTGTCTATCATTGGATAAATCCGGTCAACCTGATAAGTCAAAACCTGATTAAGCACATAAATATAAAACCTGTCTCCCTCTTCAATTCTGTCCAAATCCGTAAACAGTCTGGAGCTGGGCAACCCCCTGTGAGCCGCCAAAACTCCATGTGTACTTTTGCCCCCTACCGGCAGGCTTGAGCCTTCCAAATGCCCCACATATTTTTGCAAAACTTCATTGTCAGTAGAGTGATAAATTGGAAGTTTTACGTCAATTTTTGGAATTGAAATATATCCCATCATGCCGTCATTGTTTAAATTAAGACACTTGTTGTACTCACTGTTTTCATCAAAGGAACTTTCTTCATTATCTTTATTATTATCTTCATCAGTATCATTGTCACTGTTATTGACACTATTATCATTATTTGAGACAAATCCGTCATCAGTTATGTTAAATCTTAAAGCTTTGTTATATTCGTCGGCCTTCCTTTTCTCATCCTCATAACTGATTTTTCCCTGCTCCACAGACTGTTCAACCTGCCTGTCGTATACGGTTATAACTTTTCGCCGGCATATTTCGTTCCACTCGTTAGCCACAATTGGATACAAAATAAAACCAAATCCTACAAGAAAAATTACAACCATAATAATTTTAGATATTAATCTGTTCCCTTTCAATTACGAAAACTACCTATCTTAAACTTTTTATTTTAAAGCTGTCTGAAACTCTTTTTTCTATCTCAAACTATCTGTCCTGTTCCAGCTTGTTTTTTCCTCTTAAAATCATATGAAGACCTAACGCTGCTACCACAAATACAACACCTACAATTGCAAAAATAGTTGTGCCAACGCCACCTGTTGAAGGTAAAAAGCTCATTTTTGAGTTTTTCAAAATAGCAGATTCAGAAATATTTCCCTGACTGTCTTTTGTTGAAGTAATTGTTTTGACTACTCCCTTATCGTAAGTTGCAGTATAAGTTGATGTAGCCTTGTCATCGATTTTTATTGTGTATGATTTTAAAGTTCCATCCTGATTATATTCTGCTGTGATAACAACTGTATGTTTTGCGTCATTTAATGTAAAGCCGTCAGGCGCATCTGTTTCCTGCAATGTGTACTCACCTGCATCAAGACCTGTAAACTTAAGATATCCGTATTTGTCAGATGTTGCCGTGTAAGATTTCTTAGTTTTATTATTTGTCAAAGTAAAAGTAGCACCTTCAAGGGCCGTTGTTGTAGTGAAAATTCCACTTTCTTTTTCAGTTTCAACCCATTGGTACTCCCCTTCTTCTACCTTAATTAATTCCTTAGTCTTCCCGTTCCATTTCTCAGTACTCTTGCCAAATAAGTTAGAATCAATGCCAAATGTGTACACGTAAACTTTATCTTCACCGTTTTTTGCAGTAGAACCACTGGCAGGATTGTTTGAGTATTCAAGGTATGCCTTATTAATGTTTGCATCAAAGTTTACACCTGCTTTTTCATTAAGTTTTGCCTGATATTCGACCTGAATCTTCTGGCCGGGATGTTCAAGAATAAATTTTGAGTCAAATGTAATTTCAATAATGCCTCCATTTACTTTAGGTGTAACTTTAATATTCTCTCTGTTATTTTCATATTTTTCAATAAAGCACTTCATTGAGCCATCCACGTAGTCAAGTCCTTCGCTCATTATGTCATAAATCTTGTAAGTTACTTTCTTGTATTCCTTGCTATAAGATGGAACAGTTGCACTTAAGTTAAAAGTGATTTTGTCGCCAATTGCAATATCGTCACCTTTGCTGTTTTTGCTTGAAGGTGTAACGATTGTTTTTTCAAGCTTAGGTGTTGATGACTTTGCCCAACATTTTTGAGCTTTAATTTCGAAATCAGAATCTGCACTGATTGCACCGTTTGTCAAAGTGTTGTCGGTAGCTGATTTTGAATAATAAATACCGGCAATCATTGGACTGTAAACTGTTTCAGAACCGCTTGTTACCATTACAAGATAATAACCTACAGGAAGTCCATTAAGTGTAACTTCCGTGTCCCCCGTGGCAACTTTCTTCTCTGCTGCAACTGTCATAGTGGCTGCATTTGATGCCATATCAATTACTTCCTGTGCTGTTGGTGCAACAGGATCTTTTACGTAGTTGTTTATTGCCGAATAACCTGTGAAGCCATACTCATTGTAGTCGGCTTTTACAAACTGATATGCGGTAACTGTGTCTCCCGGCTTTAGGTTGGTTACGTTAATGCTGCCTGTGTCCTTGCCTGATGGCAGAGTTTTTTGTGCGCCAAAAGCGGCTGTGCCAAGTGTTAACATTAAAGTCATTGATAAAATGAATGCTAAAAATTTTTTTATACTTTTCATACTTCCCCTTTCAATTGTCGCCCGCCTCTATTTATGTCAAATTTATATTGTCTCTGTTTTTTTTGTATCGGTTGTAGATTAGTGATGTTGCTATTAGTATTGCTCCTATATATGTGTATGTGTTTGTTCCGTTTCCGCCTGTGTCGGGCAGTTGATAGATTTTGTTTGTGTTGGCTGCACTTATGGTTAGTTTGCCGTTGTTGCCTAGTGTTGCCGTTATTGTTTTGTTTTTTATTTTTCCATATGATTTTGAGTATTGCTTTGTTTTGGTTGCGTTTTTGTCTTTGGCTATTTCTCCTTCCTCATAGCCTACGAAGTTTGGATTTTCTTCATATCCGTAGTAGTATGGGTTTTCCGAGTTTGGAATGTATGTGGCTGTTGCTTCTTTGCTCTCATCCCACATATTTGTGTAGAGTATTTTTCCCATTTCCATTGTTTCAAAAGTGGCTGCTTCAAGGATTGCTTCTTTGGTTGGACCTACTTTGTAGCATAGTCTGATTGGCAATGCCTTGGTGTATTGTGTGCCGCCTTGGATTTGGACGTTTTCCGGTAACAGTTTGGATGGTATTGTGAACTTTACGTTTTGTAATCCTTTACTGTTTTTTGTTACTGTGACTTTGATGTTTTTTAAGTTTACATCGTCATTTCCATCTGTTGCCGATGGAACTTTTCCTTCATATATATAGGTGGTAACGTCACCGCCTTCTGAGATTTTTGCCGCTTTGTAATTTATGCCATTGTATCTTAGAATCGGTGTTTCCTTTATTTCCATTCCCTGACCTATTTTGTCAGTAAACTCTACTGCGTTATCAAGTCCTTCTTCCACACAGGAATGATAGTTGATTATTTCCATGCCTTCCTGCAAAAACTGCTTAAAGATTTGCGCCAGTGTTTCGCTGTCCATTGCATCATCTTTTGCCATTTTGCTGTTGTCGGCATAATCATAATTGCTGTATGGATTGGTGTAATAATACGTGGAACTTTTTGCCTGAACTCCCGTATTTTTACTTCCTACAGTTATCTTTGTATTATCGGCATATTGTTTTGTCAAAGCCTTGTGCAATTCGTTAGCTCGCGGATCTTTGCTGTTCTTACATCGTTCAAGATTCTGCGCCGTTGGATGAAGTACCTGACTAATGTAGTCATAATCTTCCCCTTCAGTAACGCCTACACCAACTGTAAAAAACTTGTTGTTTTTATGGTCTTCCTGACCATTGTAATGCTTACTTACACTGTCCTTATAATACTTTGCCGTAAGAATTGTGTAATAACCAAAAATCCCCTTGTCATTTTCTGAATACTCCTTGTTATTGTCCGTAGTATTTTCACTTCCACAACATGAACCGTCACCAAATTTTTTATTCGAAGGCAAATTCTTGTAATCCGAATTGCCAAGGGTAGGACAACCATCTGATAACAAAAGAATATTTGGTGTTCTTGTTACTTTCTGACCAGAAACACTGTCAGTGTAAGTTGTTGTTTTTTCATTAATAAGAATATCCGCCCCCTGCTTTATTCCATCCTGAATGTATGTTGCCCCATATACCTCAATTGATTTCGATGCCTTATCTGTAAGATTGTTTGTACTTTCGTTTTTAATTTTTCCTATATCTAATTTTTTGTAGCCATCATTCTTAGATGATTTTGATACAGAAAAATAAGAATTGGTATTAGAGTAGTCTGCCTTACTTCCAACATAATATCTTCCAAGTGGCAAAATCTTTGTGGCTTTTGTGTTGTATGCCACAACCGCTACCCTGTTATTCTCATCTTCTTTCATCAAATAAGTAATGGTCTTGTTTACAGCTTTTACCAGATTATCAGCCCTCTTGCCATCGCCATCCACAGACATACTTCCTGAAATATCAAGAACAAGTACCACATCTAAAGGTACATGAATTATTCCCGAAGTCGTATCAATATACTTCTGTCCAAGTGCTGACAAAATTACGCTAAATTCTCCCGGATTATAACTGTTAAATATGGAATAATCATCTTTTCCATACATTACTGACTTATCAGTTTCTATCCTTCCGTCATCTTTGTTTTTTCCCTGAAACAAAGATTCAATGTCAGATGTGGAGCTGTCAGAAACGTAAATACTTTTTACCGGTGTTCCCTCATCAGTCTTTAGTGTATCCGTTCCCGGCCCTATATTTCCCAAAACCGGTTGAAACATTGTCATTGTAATTACCATACATAACATACATGCTCCATACTTTTTCATCCTTTGCCTTTTCCATAGCCGGAAAAACCTGTGCATTATTTCACCTCCTCATTGTTTTTTGCAGGAAAAATTCCTAACAGTTCAATATATTCAAAATGTCGAAAAAGTATTAATAATTTTTTTGAAATGGATAAATAATCTTCAATCTATAACTGTGAGATAATTTATCTTGACAAAAAAAGCACAGGGCTAACCGTAACTGATTAACTCTGTGCCTTTTTTATTATTCCTCTTCTACCTTATTAATTATGAAATCATAATCTTCCTTTGATAACTGGTATGCTTTATCTTTGTTCTTTAAATAACATATTCTGTCCTGTTTTCGCAAATACATTACGCCTATATCATTGTTGCAATCTATCTTTATATTGAAAGATTCGTCAAACTTAATATCTAAATTAGAAACAGTTTCAAAATTCTTCATATGTGCCACAATTTCATTCTGTTCTTTGCCACTGTAAGTTTGTATTTTCTTTTCATTGACATATATAGAAAGGCTGTTTGAATTAACTTCAAACATTCCCGTACCTTCGCCGCCTTTTCTGGTGCTGTTAATACTCAAAACTGCGAATATGGCAATTGTAAGAATAAGCGCCATAAAAAGTACGACTATATTTTTTCTTCTCAACATAAGTTATCTCCATTGATTGTGACGATTTTGATTAAAATATGCTTCCATAAGCATAGGATGTTCCGTAATACCATCTGTCTGAAACTGGAATTACATCATACACAGCATTGTTATACTGATAATTATCCAATGCCTCTTTTCCGTTAAACACATACACTAAATCGTTCACTTTATAACCGTAACTATATAAATGCGTATTTTGAAATACAACATAATTCTTTTCTATTTTAATTGATTTTATATTGTTTGACATAATGTACTTTAAAATAAAATCATACATTTCTTTATTCAACTCTATCTCATCGCTCATTTTAATACAATCTTCATAAGTATATCCTCCATCATCTGTATTAATTCCTCTTCTACCATACTTCAATTCGATGGACTCTCCTGGATTATTATATTGAAAATATTCCGCTATTTTTGCTGTATCTGTTTTATTATCAGTTATCATCTTTTTAATTGCATTGTCGTCAACTTTCTTAAAGTTCTTTACACTTCCCAACAATGCATAGTTAACCACACTTATCTTTATCTTCTTTTGAACTCCGTTGTGAGCCATTACATATATGTATGCTGTTCCTGTTGTTTTGTCTGAGGCTGCTGTTATTCTGCCATTCTTGTCCACTTTAACAAGACTTAGATTTGAGGAACTCCATCTTATTTTTTTACTGTAAGCCTTCTGCTTTACTTTCTTGCTCTTCTTTGACTTCTTTGTAATCTCAACTGTTGGTTTCAGTCTTGAACTTTCACCAATTCCCAACTTGTATTCCTTCTTAATATTTTCAAATCTTGTTACATTCTGTTTCCTTGAATTAGCATTTGTCTTTACAACCTTTATCTTTAAGCTTTTTGTGCTTAATGTTTTTTTACCTCCAGCATTCTTATATGACTGTATTTCATATGTATATGCCTTGTTTGTTTTTACTTTTTTGTCTGCGTATTTTGTCTTTGATGACTTGATTGTTTTAAGTTTTCTGCCATTTTTGTATATAATGTATCCATCAGCTTCATTGTTTTTTTTCCAACTGAGGACTATGCCTTTCTTGGATGACATGCCCTTGAAATATGATGGTACTGTTAACGCTTTATTAGTTGTTTGTTCTATGACAGTTGTTGTCACTTCTTCTGCTTTAACATTTTCTTTAACAATTCCTGTGCATAACAATAGAACTGTTATTGTAACCATTGCTGAACACAATCCAACTCTTTTTTTCACCTTATTTAACATAATTTTGTCCTCCTATTTCTTAGTATTTACTTCTATCTTTCTTACTGGTGAATTGATTTTTTTACCTGATTTTGTTTCATAAAATGCCTTTATGTAATAAACGTATTTTTTGTTCTTACTTACTTTTGAGTCTATATAATTGGTTGTTTTCTTATTGTTAATAGTCTTAATTTGTTTTTTCTTTCCACTGCCGATTTTTCTTGATATTACATAGCCACCTTTTAATGATTTATTGTTATAATCATATGACATTTTATTCCATTTTAATTTTATATTCTTGACAACTCCTTTTTTATTATTTTGTTTATTAGCTTTTAATTCAGGTGTGCCTGTTGTAATCTCTGGAGATATAATTGTTTTTGTAACCCTTTCGGTTACCAACTTTCCATTTTTATATGTTATATATTTGTAATATGCAACTATTTTATACTTATATTTCTTTCCTACCTTTGTCTTTTCAGTTCTAACCCAAGAACTACTATCTGCACCTCTATACAAGGTTGTTGTTTTTTAATTACACCTGATATATCATTTATCTTTGTGTATATTGAAATTACACAATCATAATTTAGTATACCATATTTTTTAGTTAGGGCTGATAATACTAATTTAGTGGAGCTTTCCTGCACCTTTTGTTTCAGGCATAGCCATAACGCAGTAAAAATTATTCTTTCCTATTTCTTATTACTTTCAGCCCAATAGCATATAAAAAGGGAGTCTTCCACTTTATTATGGAATGCTCCCTTTGCAACTACTACGTTTTCAACTTTTTAACTGGCGTTAAAATTCATACTTTAATATCTCGCAATTCTTTATTCCAAACGCCGCATATTCTTCGTTTGTCATATCGTGGAAATATGAATTTACTACTCTTGATATGCCATTATGGGCAACAAGAAGATATGTCTTTTCGCCTGATTCTTTCTTCAAGTCATCCAATAGATTATAGATTCTCTGAGCCATTTCAAACATTGATTCGCCACCGTCAAAATGATTTATGAAGCTCTTTTTTGCCTCTTCAAATTCCTCGCCGTGTCTTGGTGTAGATTCGTACTTTCCGAAATTCTGCTCCTTTAATCGGATTTCTTCTCTCATCGGAATCCCTGTTACTTTCCCAATATGCTTCGCTGTATCTGCTGCCCTGCTAAGTGGTGAGTACAAAATTTCGTCGATTTTTATTCCCTCCTTCAAAATCTTCTGTCCCAACTCCTCAGCCTGCTTATGTCCTAATTCTGTCAAGCCAATATCTGTTGCTCCACATATTTTATTTTCAACATTCCAAAATGTCTGCCCATGTCTTGTAAAATAAACCTGTCCCATAATTTCTCCTTTGCGCTACTTACTAATTTAGCATTATAATAGCACAAACAGACTGTTATGAACAACCGTGTTAATTGAAAGAATAACCACTATTTTATAAACTTACTATCTATCTTTTCATCATGTTGTAGTTCTTGAAAATTCTGATTTTTTACTGCTTTTGCTTTTATTTTTTCTAATTCTTCTGTCCATTCATTTTTAACTTGTTCATCGGTTTTATTTTTTAAATTTTGTTTTATAAAATCATTTTCAAGTTTTTTAACATATTTCTGAATAGGTAATAACTTCTTATATAATTCTCTTTCATATTTCCAATAGTCTTCTTCCGAATCAAAAGAATCAATAATGTCTTGCGCTACTTTCCTGTTTTCTGCGGTTGAAACTGTTTCCTTCAACTCCGCTATATACTGGTCTATTTCTTTGTCCGTAACATCATATCCTTTCTTAATAGCCTCAATATATAAAGCATTCTGACCTTCTACATAACTTTTTGCTTTTTCTTTTGCAACCTCTTCATCATTACCGTTTATCTTATAAAATTCTTCAGCTTTATCTATTTCATCTGTTGCTATTAAAATATCCTTTCCTTCCTCTGCTATATCATTAATTTCTTCTGTTTTTTCTGATATTTTTCCATATAATGATATTCTGTATTCGTTATTTTTCTTTGATTCTTTCTTTTCATAATCCTTTGAAAGCACATTTCCCCACATTTTTGCTAAATTACTTTTAGGTTTTGCATTTGTCAATACTGTTCCGCCTATTATTAGACTAAATGCGATAATGCTTATAATAACTTTTTTCTTCATACTTTAACCGAACTACTCAACAATCCTGCAAACATTAAGCCACCACAAAACAATAGTGCAATCGTTCTTCTTAATTTTTCTTTTATCTCAACCTTCTATGTTTTACACACCTTGCATAAAAATCCAAAATACTAATTTATACAATAAAATTATTTATTTAAAACGTCTTTCATACAAAGCATTTCTCCTTTGAACTCATTTTTTCCTATTCTTTTGTTTTTCATAACTCCTGCCAGCAGTGTCAATGCTACCAAAATAATAAACATCATTTCACTATGTGCCATGGCTATGTTTGTCTTGCAAAATATTCCGTAAAGTGCAACATCAATCACAACCATTACATATATAATGTTTTTATTTCGTCTGATTTGATAATCCTCTAAAAGATGATTTGGGTTAACCAACGGCGACCATATCAATATAATCAGAATTGAAATCACTGCTAAAATCCATATCGCCTCTTCCATAATTTCCATCTCATACAATCGTATAGACAGCGTAGATGCTCCATATACCAAAAGTGTGCAAAAAAAGCACGTTTCACTCTTTCTACAATGATATCCTCCCACTAACATTCTCAATGGTATAAAAAATAAAACAAATGATAACATGTGCGTCATTTCTCCCAACATAAAACTTATTAATAAGCATCCTAATAAAATACTTCCATTTAGTAGAATTATTTCTATTGAATATGCCCACACCTCATAAGATTCTATGTCCAATATTTTATTTTTTACCAACTGAAATGTTAATGCTTCCGACATCTTCCTAAACATTTTTCTTATGTTTTTCTACCAATTTTTCCGGTACTTTAGGTTCATAAAGCCCAAAACATGATGTTGATTCACTAAATACCTCTGCAATGGTTTCCAACATTTTTTCTAATGTTTTATTTTCCTTCATCAACGTGTCCTCCTTCCCTTATTTTTCCCTTTTTCTCCAGACAATCTTTTCATTCCGATTGCCTACACATATAATAGCAGAAAAATTAGTAAAAAAACTCAATATGGATTTTTTGGTATATTTTATGGATTTTTTGGTAATTAAAAGTAAAAAATAGTCGAGATTAGGTATCAACAACCTATTCTCAACTATTTTTTTCTACTTATATAACATTGTAACTGTAGTCACTACTTCATCATCTTCGCATTCCATATCATATGCTCCCTTATATTTAGCAACTATTTTCTTTACATTTTTTATTCCTATCCCATGCATTGTTTTTTCTTTTTTTGATGTAACTGAAGTGTCAATTTTTTCTCCGTTATATGAGTTAACTATTTTTATCAGTATCATTTTTTTCACTTCATTTATATCAACTTCTATATATTTACTTGTTTGCTTTTCACATGCCTCTATGGCATTATCTATCAAATTTCCAAGAACGCATACCATATCCATATCTGAAACTGCATACTCTGCAGGCAATGAAATATTAGACGAAAAGATTATTCCCTTATCTTCTGCAATTTTTTGTTTTGTATTTATTATTGAATCTACGGCACTATTTCCTGTCTGTACATAGAACATTTTCTGAGTTAAATTCTCGCATTCCTGTTCTACAAATTCTTTAACGTTATCAACATTTCCCTCTTCAAGCCAATGCCTTATTGCAAAAATCTTATGTTTATAATCATGAATGCTACCACGCCACATGTTAAATACTTGTTCAGTATTTTTTTCAGTTCGTATCATCATTTCATTTTGTAATTCCAATAAAGATATTTCATTTTTTTGGTGATAATTCTCGCCTAATTTTAATACTAAACTAAAAACAAGCAAAATAATTACTATTGATGATATAAAATATATTCCAAGAAACATACGCATCTTGTCATTTACTGCCATCATACTGTTTTCTGCAATATAATAATCTAGCGCCACTAATATACAAGCTATCAAACCACAAATACCTAAATGTCTACCTGATATCTGTGTTTTATTTCTGTTATACTTGTGCATTAAATATACAACAATTAATAAAATTGTTTTGCTCATTATTGTACAAAAAATTCTTTCAATTCCATAATTTAATAACACCTCGCCTGTATTTATACTAAATACTATCGCTCCCATTTGTACTACTGTAAAATCTATTGCCATATCTATTATTGAAAATATTACCGTTGACAATATTAGTGTTTTAATTTTTCTTTTATAAACTGTCGCCTGTAAGGATGCCAATATTACTATTGACATCACTCCATTTAATGAAGAAAAAAGACTGATTTTATTCATCATAATAATAAAGATGCTAAAAAATGTTGAATCCACTAATATTCTCTTTTTAACATTCTTCTTTTCCACGAATATTCCCGTAAAGGCACAACATCCTATACACTCAACCAATGTTGCCAGACAGTCAACTACCCAATATAATGCTGTCATACTCTATTCCTCCAATATCTTGCCATTTGTGCTTTTACTTCTTTCAGCCTGCTTCTGCTTATTACAAGTTTCGTTTCATTGTCTAGGGTTATACTATATCCCGAATATTCATATATGTATTTTACATTAACTATTCCACCACTATGTATTTGTACGAAATCCTCGTCATCTAACTCTTCATAAAGAGATTTGATTGTTTTTCTTTCCTTTAATTCTATTGCTTTCCCATTATTTATATATACTGTTATTCTTCTCCTATACATTTCAAAATACATAATATCATCATGTCTTAGACAAATTTCCCCATCATCCGTTTTGATTACAATTGTTTTTGTATTTCTGCTATTAATACATTTATTGACTTTCTTCAATGCCAGTTCTATTTCATCATGCATTTTTAATTTTCTAATATATTTAATGGGACTGTAATCTATTGAGTCAAACACATACTGTTCATGTGCCGAAATGAATACAAGTAAAATTTCCTGATTTATACTTCTCATCTTTGCAGCCACGTCAAGACCTGATATTTTGGGCATGTCAATGTCTAAAAACACAACATCAAAATAGTCTTTATTCTTCTTCATCAGTTCAAGCATATCATTTCCGTCTGTATATAGATGGGTTTCAATTTCAACATTTAAATTTTTAGATGATCTATGTAATTCTTCTTCTATTGTTTCTAACGAATCCTGCTGGTCATCACATATTGCAATACTGAGCATCTTTGTCCCCCTTGTATGATTGGTTATTTCCACAGAATTATATCATATCTTATGTTAGAAAAAAAGACTATTGCAAGTCTCTGATACGCCCTGCAATAGCCTTTTACATCTTATATTATGTTCTTATTCTCCATCGTATATGATTACTGCTCCATCATACTTTTCATTGATGAATTTCTTAATTGAATCTGACTTTAATACATCTACTAAAGCTTTGATTTTTTCGCTGTTTTCGTTGCCTTCTTTTACTGCAATTACGTTAACATATGTTTTTGCTGCTTCTGAATCTGACTTTTCATAAGCTAATGCGTCTTTCTTTACTGTGTAATTTGCTTCTAATGCATAGTTACCATTTAATACTACATAAGCTACTTCGTTTACTACTCTTGGTACCTGAGCTGCTTCAAGTTCTACGATTTCAATGTTGTTAGGATTTTCTTCAATGTCATTTACTGTTGCCTTGATTCCTGCACCATCTTTTAATTTGATGATTCCGTTATCCTGTAATAATAAAAGCGCTCTTGCTTCATTAGTTGTGTCGTTTGGAACTGCAATCTTATCGCCCTTGGCAATGTCCTTTAAGTCTTTCTTTGTTCCAGGATAAATACCAAATGGTTCATAATGAATCTTTCCTGCAACTACAAGGTGTGTTCCTTTTTCTTCGTTAAACTGTTCAAGATAAGGTACATGCTGGAAGTAGTTTGCGTCAAACTCTCCACTTTCTACTACGTTGTTAGGCTGTACATAGTCATCGAATACTTTTACTTCTAATTCGTATCCCTTGTCTTTAAGTAATGTTTTTGCTTCTTCTAATATTTCTGCGTGTGGTGTTGCTGATGCTGCTACCGTAATCTTTTTGTCATCAGTTTTCTTTTCTGAACTTTCACTCTTTGATGAACCACATCCTGTTAATGCTCCTACTACTAATACTCCTGCTAACGCTAATGCTAAAATTTTCTTCTTCATGTTTTCATTCTCCTTCTTTTTCATATTTTTCATTTTATAAGTAACAGTGTTACCTGTTATTTTCTTCTCTTATCAAGTTTTGATGCAATAATCATTCCTATAGACTGGAAAACCTGAACCAATACTACAAGAAGTATTACCGTTACTATCATAATTTGAGATTCATATCTGTAATAACCGTATCTTATGGCAATGTCTCCAAGACCACCGCCACCTACGGAACCTGCCATTGCTGAATAGCCAAGAATTGTTCCAATGGCTATTGTAGCTCCGGTTATAAGTGATGTTCTTGATTCAAGTAATAGTACTTTTACTATTATTCTTAAATCACTTGCTCCCATTGATCTTGCTGCTTCTACAACTCCTGCGTCAACTTCTTTGATTGATGACTCAACCATTCGACCGATAAATGGAATTGCCGCAACAACCAATGGAACTACTGTTGCTGATGAACCATAACTCTGACCTACAATTAATCTTGTTAAAGGTATTATAAGAATAAGTAGAATCAGGAAAGGTATGCTTCGTATGATATTTGAAATTACATCCAGTACTTTGTAAACTGCCTTGTTAGGTCTAAGTCCGTCTTTGTCAAATACTGCTAACATTACTCCTAACGGAAGTCCAAACACATATCCTACTACTGTGGATAATATTGTCATGTATAGTGTCTGACCTATTCCCGTAATAATCATATCTGTAGTTGCACTAGTCCACATAATTATCCACCTCCTCGATTTCTAATCCTTTTTCTATAAGATATTGTTTCATCTCTTCTATTTTCTGATTGTCTTCGCGAAAGCCCAGTATCATTTCACCTTTTGCCACGCCTCCAACGTTTTTAGTATTTGCTTTCAATATATTTACCGGCTCATTAAACTTCAAAATCATATTTGCTATAACCGGTTCAAAAGCTGAACTTTCTGAAAAAACAATTCTGAGATTTTTCTTATTATTTATTTCCTTTGTTACTTTGCGGGTACCATCTACGTCGCTGCCTGTATCTTTGTTAATCAACTCTCTTGCAACTTCAGATTTAGGATGTTCAAAAATCTCAGTTACTAATCCCTTCTCTGCCACCTGACCATCTTTCATAATGGCTACATGTGTACATATTTCTCTGACTACTGACATCTGATGTGTAATGATTACTATTGTTATTCCAAATCTCTTATTAATACTTTCAAGTAATTCAAGAATTGATGCTGTAGTCTGTGGGTCCAAGGCACTTGTTGCCTCGTCACAAAGTAGAATCTTTGGATTTGAAGCTAATGCTCTTGCAATTGCCACTCTCTGTTTCTGTCCTCCTGACAACTGCGCCGGATAAGCTTTTGCCCTATCCTGTAATCCTACTATTTCAAGAAGCTCTAATGCCTTAGCTCTTGCTTCTTTCTTTTTCTTTCCCTGTATATATAATGGAAAACAAACATTGTCTATAACCGACTTCTGCATTAGAAGATTGAAATGCTGAAAAATCATTCCTATGTCTTCTCTCTGTTTTCTTAATTCTTTCTTTGACAGTGAACCAAGTGTTCTTCCTTTTATAAGAACCTGACCTTCTGTTGGTTCTTCAAGGAAGTTCATACATCGTACCAATGTACTTTTCCCTGCTCCGGACATACCAATTATTCCGTATATGTCACCCTGCTCAATTGAAAGACTTACATTTTTTAATGCTTCAACAGTTCCATCTTTTGTTTCATATTTTTTGCTTACGTTTTTAATTTCTATCTCTGACATGTCCTCACCTCTTTTCAACTGTTTGCTGATGTGTGAAAGTATACTATTGTTATTTATTGTTGTCTAATCCAAAAAAAATACAGCTAGTCATAGTTTATTTCTATAGCTAGCTGTGTTTTGTAATCTTTGTCTATATATTTTTCTATATTTAATATTATTCTTAGTAAAAAATAATATTTTTTTATTATTTATCTTAGTGCTTTATCCTTGTACTTGCCTATTTCTTCCAAATATTTCTTGCCCAAAGGACTTATTGGCACTCCCTTTCTTGAAATATAACCTATCGTCATAATCTCATCTGACTTAAGCTTCACAGCACAATAATCTGAACCATTCAGTTCCTCGCACATTATACCGGAACATAATGTGTATCCGTTAAGGCCTATCATCAGATTAAGAAATGTTGCCCTGTCATTGGCCTTTATCAGTCTTTTATAATCGTATGTGCTTAGCACCTCTTCCGCAAAATAAAAAGAATTATTATGCCCCTGATCAAAAGACAAACACGGGTATTCCTCAAGTTCCTCTAATGTTATCTCCTTCTTTGATGCCAATGGATGACCTTTCCAAAGATAAACATAAATATGACATTTCAACAACTCATGAAACTCTACCCCTGACTGGTGAAACAGTTTAGTTAATACCTTCTTATTGAAATCATTAATATACAATACTCCTATTTCACTTTTACAGTTTTTTACGTCCTCGATTACATCGTATGTCTTTGTTTCATGAATTTCAAACTCATATTCATCCATACCAAACTGCTTAACCATTTCCACAAAAGCTTTAACTGCAAAGGTATAATGCTGCATGGAAACGCCAAACTTCTTCTTTGTGTTTTCTTTTAATATATACTTAGACTCAATTAAGTTATATTGCTCAACTACCTGCCTTGCATAACCTATAAATTCCTCGCCTTCCGGCGTAACTGAAATTCCTCTGTTGGTACGTTTAAAAAGCTCTACTCCAACCTCCGCTTCCAACTCCTTTATTGACGCTGAAAGACTTGGCTGTGATATAAATAGCTTTCCTGCCGCTTCATTCATTGATGAGGCTCCGGCAACTGTAATGGCATATCTTAATTGTGCAAGAGTCATAATAATCCTACTTTCTTAAGTTTATTCTTATTTTGATATATCAGCTCTGCTAACCATAATACTTTTGAACCACTAATTAAGACTATCTATCCCATTCTTTAACTGATTCAATGCTTATTCCAGAGTTTTTCTCGGACATGCTATATTAATTCGCTGATATCCTTTACCATCTTCTCCAAAAATAGCGCCGCTGTCAAGCCATATTAATAGAAGAATCTTACTTTTTCACCTTTCTTAGACTAACGTATTTGTTTTAATTCTCCTCTATCCATTTCATAAACCTTATCACAAAGCACATCAATGTCTTCCCTGTTATGACTGGCTAACAAAATAGTTTTTCCCATGTTCTTTAACTCCAGGAATATTTTTCTCATGTCTTCCACTCCATGGTTATCCAAACCATTCATTGGTTCATCAAGAATAAGTATTTCCGGATTTTCCATTATTGCCTGCCCTATTGCCAGACGCTGTCTCATTCCCATTGAGTACTTTCCTACTTTTTTCCTTGATTTTGGATCTAATCCGACTTTTTCCATTACTGTCATTAAATACTTCCTGTCTAACTTATTGTTTATCATATAAAGATACTCAAGATTTTTCATTCCGCTCTTATATCTTAAAAGACCCGGTTCTTCTATAATAACCCCTGCATTTTTTATAATGCTTATATCTTTTCCGATAACATCTCCGTTAACAGTAATCTCTCCGCTATTTAATTTTACCAATCCACATATGCTTTTAAACAGTACCGTTTTGCCTGAACCGTTTCTTCCTACAATTCCACATATTTCACCTTTGTAACATTGAAGATTCACATTATTAAGTACTGTATATTTTTCAAATTTCTTTGTCGCATCTTTTACGTTAATAACTATATCATTCATACTACATATTCCTTCCATTATTCTTCACTTGTAAAATTAAAGTTCATATGATTAACCCTGACAATTGATATTATTGTCAAAACAACTATTAATAGAAGTAAAATTCCAACACACCATCCCATTGTAGGTGTTCCGTTAAAATATTCCATTCCATCATATTTTCTTCCAAAAATACTTAAGTCTGTCCATGAAAATGGTGAAAGATATATTAAATAATTGTCAATTGTTCTCATATTAAATGCTGTAATCATTAAAACTTCAAAAATCATACCGGAACACATTGCTATAAGTCTTGTAAATAACAGACTCATTGAAAACATAAATACTCCTAAGAAACAAATAACTAATCCTACAAATAAAAAAATTATCGCCATAGACTTATACGGTGAATAATGTTCCAAAATCGTATACAGAATTTCAGAAGTTCCATAATCCATCCATCTATTCGTAATTGACAAAGTAGTAATTACCTCTCCCCATTCATTAGAAAAATCTCCTCTGAAAATATAAGGAATAATACTTGTTACTTCCAATAAAAACATAAATATATATGACATAAAAACAATATGCAGAATATGCTTTAACGCCCATTTAGTCTTTCCTTCACGTATTACACAATACATCTCTGAATAATTCAGGAATGGTACCTGTGAAAAATAGTAAATTGCTATGGGAACAAATGCACACATATAACTAAGATTACACAAAAAGAATGGCAAAGTCATAACATTAACCTTATATCCTGTATCTGATGCGAAATTTAGAATTGGCACAGAAAAGACAATATTGCATAATAACATTAAAACAATTGTGGTAATGGTTCTTGTGGAAAATACTTTATACTGAATAGAATAAATATTGTATCTAATATATTTTAAAAAATTATCCAACAACAATCCTCCTCATTCTTCTTATAATCAGCATTGTTATAATTCCAACTATAACAATTGTAATTAAACCTAACATTATTATTGCTTCTGATGTATCCTTCATATTAAAAAAATCAACTGAATATACATATTTGTATCCGCTATAATTGGGTAAAATATACTCCAAACTATAACTACCTACTGTAATTAGCAGAACCGGAACGCACATAATAAGTAGTTTATTCTTTATATATAATGACATTAACAGAGAGCTTAACGATGTAATTCCGTATAATATACTTTTAGTTCCCACGCTGCACAGAAAAAATATTAAATAATTTTTATTTTCTAACATTCCACTAAAAGTTCTATCTGTCATATATGAATAAATATATTGATTGTTAATTTCTCCTCCTGCAACTTCCCATTGAAATCCAAACAATACATAGGACACTCCTGCAAACAATAACATTCCTGTAATAAACGTAACTATGCTGTTAATAAAGACACATATTATCTTAGACATTACATATCCATTTATATTTCCTCTTGTTATGCTATATATATAATTTCCCTGTGACAAATCATCACAAATACAGTCTGCATATACGAAAGAAATAATTATAAAAATTAATATTCCTATTTGACTCCAAAAGGTTACTTCATTAAAATATTCAAATATTGAATTGGAGGAAAATACATTTACAAATGAATATCCCTGCTTTTCTGCACATGCCAAGAATGGTAAGAATGCTATTACTATTACCGTAAATATGAATTTGCTATTCACGAAAGCCCTATACATATCCATTTTTAAATAATTTAACATTACTCTCATTGCACTTCCTCGCCTGTTTCTGCATTAATAAGTAACTGTTCAACTCTTGTACCCTCATCGCTTTCTTCAAGCATATGGCACTGATAGATAGGTGTAACTTTATTATCATTAAACAAATCTGACATATAACACAGATTAAAGGAATTAATGGTGTATTTCTCTGTTCCAATTATTTTTCCATATTTATTTGAAACTATATCAAGAACAGCTTGTGGTTGAATAATCTTTACCTTTTTCCCCGTATTCTCGATTTTTAAAGCACACTCCATATCTAATGATTCAAGCCCTCTTTTAGATACAACAGCCTGAATGGAACTATTGCAATCTTCATAATTTTTCATTATTCCACCATACTTATGATATTCTACAATTCCATTCTTCTTCTGACGAATTACAAAATAATAGCAGTCATCGTCCTTTGTCCATTTATCTTTATATACAGATTTGTCCTCTTGCCCCTCTACGTCTTCAGCATATTCTTCTTCTTCCAATGTATTATGTTCCAAACCATAGCAACTAAACTCAATGTCACCTAATTGGATTCCTAATAGCTCTAATTTATCCAATAACACATTTAATGCTTCCTCTCTTGACATAAAATCTAAATCCGTATCCTTTAAGAATTTGTCTCCATTGTATTTTTCATCCCTTGGATCTAATCTGACACAGTTCATCAAATTCCAATAAAACTCAGTTGTAAAGTACAAACCTTCTTTATTATCAATCCTTATCTGGTTTCCCTCTTTATCCTGATAATACTCTTTAGTATTGTCAGGAACATCATATGATACTTTTTCAGCTTTATCTAAAAATATATCTTTTGCTTTTTCAACATCGATTTTATATGGCTTTACAACTACTTCATCAATACTGTCTGGTACTTTCTCTATAGTTGTATCCAGAGACAAATTGTCTCCGGATACAGTAAATTTCTCGGAAGTATTGTTAGTTGTTGTTTTTTGCTTGCTTTTATTAGCTTTACATCCTGTGAAACATATACTCAAAGTAATGGCACATAAACATAAAGCTAAAGCTTTTTTTGTTTTAAAACAAAACATTACTTTCCTTCCTTTCATTTATGGAGTATATTTACCTTTACTACGTACACTATTTACACTTCCGCTATAATATCCTGCTATTAAATAATAATATTCTTTAGCCGGTACCTTATAAGTATAATTTGCACTCTTTGTAGTATTTAAATTATTTTTACTAAGTACTAATTCATTAGAAATTATATTATTAGGAAACCCCCATTGCATAGAATGCACTCTCATCTTTCCCTTTCCTGCACTACAACTAAAATATGTTGGTCTAACATAAAATTTTGCTTCGTAATTAGCTCCACCATCTTTTGATGTTCTTAAGGATTTATTATCATCTGAACTGCTACCTGTTTTAGTAACAGTCATATCATAATTAGATGTTCCTGCATATGCCGGAATAATAGTAGTTGCACTCAATGTACAAATCATTGTCATTGTTAAAATGCTTTTTAAAAATTTCTTTTTCATTTTTCTCTTCTCTCCTTTACTTCTACTTTCTGCTGTAAATATGTAAAACAACGTTGTTTCTACTGATATGCTAGCAATTTTCCAAACTCATGCCTGTTATACTATGTTTTAGTCATCTGCTTCCCCCTCCTTACACAATTTTTGTCTATGTAATTACACGCGCATATGGTAACATAATTTCAATTTCCACACTATACTTTTGGCATTTTTGGTATGTTTTTTGGCATTTTTGGTAATTTTTCGCCGAAAAAAAAGAAAAATCTGCAAAATTAAAATTCTCTTTAATACTTACATACATAAAAATTTTTTCAAAAAAAGAAGCTGTGCCAACGATTTTAATCGTTAAAGCAACAGCTTCTTTTTAGAAGACTTACTCAGTCCACTTTTATAACTAATTCATTTATATTTATTTTTAAGCTTCTACTGCTTTGTTTGTTTTTTCGAAAAGCTTTCTTACACCCTGGATTGCTACGATTACACCAAGACATAATAACAATACTGCAAAGATTAACTGTAATGTCATACCAAATGTTAATCCTGTTGTAAATAACTGACCAAATAATCTGTAGATTGTCATGCCAAGTGCTGTAAATGTTACTGCCATCATAAAGAACATTGGAATCCAAAGCATAGCGCCCTGACGTTTTGTTTTCTTTAAGAATACAGCACATGCAACTAATGCTAATACTGATAATAACTGGTTAGCTGAACCAAATAATGGCCAGATTTCTGCATAACCAACTTTTGCAAGTAAGTATGAAAGTACTAATGTTAAGATTGTTGCAAAATATTTGTTTGTTACTACTTTCATAAATGGGTTTAAGTTGTCCATATCTGTATCATCATCAATGAAGAATTCCTGGAATGAAAGTCTTCCTACTCTGGCTACAGAGTCAAGTGATGTTAAAGCAAATGCTGAAACAGCAAGGTTAATTAATGTAAATACCAACTGATGAGGTAAACCTGCTACTGATAAGAAGTTTGCAATAGCTCCTGCAAAAATCTGAGGCTGTGTAACAAGTCCCTGCTTTGCTGCTTCACCTGTTGCAAATGATGCAACTGCGATAAGTGCGATAACTGCAAGCATACTTTCCATTAACATTGCACCGAATGAAACAGGAAGCATATTTTTTTCATTTTTAATCTGCTTTGATGCTGTACCTGATGAAACAAGTGAATGGAAACCTGAAACGGCACCACATGCAATTGTTACAAACAAGATTGGGAATAAGTACTGTCCATCAACATTGAAACCATTAAATGCTGCAAGGTTACATGATGGATTAGCAACGAATACACCAATAATTGCACCAACAATCATAAATATAAGCAAGTAACTGTTAAGGTAATCTCTTGGCTGAAGTAATGCCCAAACAGGAGCAACACATGCTACCAATACATAAGCAAAGATAATAATGTGCCATACTTCTCTTGATAAATAAACCGGACACTTAAGTCCAACTGCTACTGCGAAAATAAGAAGTGCAATTGCAATTGCTGTGTTAACCCATTTGTTTAATTTACCATATTTTAATAACATACCAAGTGCTACAGCTTCTACAATAAATATAATTGATGTCATTGCTACTGAACCGTTAGCTGCAACCTTGGCACCTGTTTCAAGATTGAATCCGTTAAATGTTCCTGCAACTACGTCAGCAAAAGCTGCGATAACAAGGATACAGAATAACCAACAGAATGCTAAGAATAATTTCTTACCAACTCTTCCAATATATTCTTCAATAATAAAACCAATTGTTCTACCTTTGTTTTTAACTGATGCATACATTGAAGCAAAATCCTGAACTGCTCCGAAGAAAACACCACCAATTAAAACCCAAAGCAAAACAGGTAACCATCCAAAAATAGCTGCCTGGATAGGTCCGTTAATAGGACCGGCTCCTGCGATTGATGCAAACTGATGTCCAAAAACAACGTTTGTGTCTGCAGGTACATAGTCAACTCCATCTTCCATCTCATAAGCTGGTGTCTTAGCGTTTGGATCGATACCCCATTTGTTCTGAAGATAACGACCATATAACAGATAAGCACCGCCAAGAACTACTATGGCTATAACCATCATTAATATTCCACTCATTTTTTCATCCTTCTTTCTTATTATTTTTTCATCCTTTGTGGATAATAAATTGTTTCTGTTAAGACAAAAGCGAAAACCATAAAATATAAGAAAACTTCCTATTAGTGTTATAAAATCTAATTATTAGAATTGCTACATGGATTGAGCTCTAACAATTCTAAAAAAAGAAAACGCCTTTGTAGTTTTAAAAACTACAAAGGCGACTATAAACTAACCGTGGTACCACTTTGTTTGCTGTATAAAAATACAACCACTTAACACTGTCAAAATTAACAGCTTCTTCTGTAACGTGAAGAACACGTCCCGACCTACTTGATAAAACTTTCGGCGAGCTGCTCCCGGGTGATGTCCTTACAGATACCATCTGCCACTTCTCAGCTCTCGTGACTCTCTGTAATCAAGTAATTTCCATAGGATATATCCCGTTCATTGCATTTCATTTTTTGACTGTCATTAGTCTACCACTTTACCACGCTAAATTCAAGGTTAAAAAGTATCCATAAATTATTGATGAAATTTATTATTTTTTGTACAAAATTTCAAAAATGGCTTACAAAATCCCCATAAAAACAAATAACCAAATATTACACTTTTAAAAGCCAAAAAATTGTTAAATATTTTTGGTAATATTTTACAAAATATTAATACAATTTCAAAAAAATATGTTAAAATTTAAGTATGGTTTATAAAAATAATATAACAACGTGGAAAGCGTAAATTTTAAAATCCGTCACAGAAAACTTCAGTTGCAAAAGATAGGCAACTTTTTGAAATTTTGCGAGCATAGCGTAAAGCAAAAATCAACTGTCTGAGCGTAAGCGAGTTTTGATTTTTGTTTTACAATAAGTGGCGGAGCAAAATAAAAAAAGTAACGTGTTTGCACTGAAATTTTCTGTGGCGGATGTGGAAGCTTTATATTAATCCACAGTTATTACAGGTTTGAAAGGAGATATTTTTTATTATGGCAAACAGAATTATGTTAAACACAACATCTTATCACGGAGCAGGAGCTATTGATGAAATAGCAACAGAAGCAAAAGCACATGCATTTAAGAAAGCTTTTGTTTGTTCTGATCCTGATCTTATCAAATTTAATGTTACATCTAAGGTTACAGACATCTTGGACAAGAACGATTTAGCTTACGAAATTTATTCAGATATTAAAGCTAATCCTACTATTGAAAATGTTCAGCACGGTGTTCAGGCTTTCAAAGATTCTGGAGCTGATTACATAATCGCAATCGGTGGTGGTTCTTCAATGGATACAGCTAAAGCTATTGGAATCATTATTGCAAATCCTGAATTCGAAGACGTTCGTAGTCTTGAAGGTGTTGCACCTACTAAGAAACCTTGCGTTCCTATTATCGCTGTACCAACAACAGCCGGAACTGCTGCAGAAGTTACAATTAACTACGTTATCACAGACGTTGAAAGAAAACGTAAATTCGTTTGTGTTGATCCACACGATATGCCAATTATTGCAATTGTTGACCCGGATATGATGTCATCAATGCCTAAAGGACTTACCGCTTCAACAGGTATGGATGCTCTCACTCACGCAATTGAAGGTTACACAACAAAGGCTGCTTGGGAAATGACAGATATGTTCCATCTTAAAGCTATCGAAATTATTGGCAAATCACTTCGTGGTGCTGTTGAAAATACAAAAGAAGGCCGTGAAGGAATGGCTCTTGGTCAGTACATTGCAGGAATGGGCTTCTCTAACGTAGGCCTTGGTATTGCACACTCCATGGCTCATACACTTGGTGCCGTTTATGATACACCACATGGTGTTGCCTGTGCTATGATGCTTCCAATTGTTATGGAATTTAACCAGGAATGCACTGGAGAAAAGTACAGAGAAATTGCCCGTGCACTTGGCGTTGAAGGTGTTGACTCAATGTCAGTTGAAGAATACAGAAAAGCTGCAATTGATGCTGTAAAACAGTTATCAGCAGATGTTGGAATTCCTTCAAAACTTGAAGCAATAAAAGAAGAAGATTTACAGTTCCTTGCTGAATCTGCTGCTGCAGATGCTTGTGCACCTGGAAATCCAAAAGATGCAAGTGTTGAAGATTTCAAAGAATTATTTAGAAAAATTATGTAATAATTATTTTTAAGAGTTATAATATACGGAAGTACGAAAGTGCTTCCGTATTTTTTTGCAATGAGTTTTTATAGTAACTCTTTTCAACAAATTTTATTACAAGTTTGTTTTGCTTTGTAAAAAATACAGTACTATTTTAGAGAGGATGGTTTTGCTATGAATAATCAGGAAGAATTAATAGAAACAGAATATAATCGTGCAGTAAATCTTTGGAATGAAACATACTCAGAATGTAAGCTTGTAGACTTGAAAGGCAAACCTCTTTCTGTTGAACCTATGTTTGATATTTGTCTTGACATATTTGCAAGCAAATGTAAGAAAGTTTTGGACTTTGGCTGTGGAACGGGCGATATCATTTTCCAATGTTACGAATTTGGCAACACCAGCTACGGTCTTGGCGTTGACGTATCTGAAACCGGCATTAACTATGCAACAAAAATGGCAAAAATTAACAACTATGATAATCTGGAATTTAAAGTTGGAAATATTTCTGCTCTGGATTCTTATGAGGATGGCTCTTTTGATGGCATTATTTTGTCTAACGTTCTTGATGTAATGCCTAAAAATATAGCCGCAGAAACATTTTCAAAGCTTACGCGTCTTCTCCCTAAAGGTGGACTTATGTTTGTAAAACTAAACCCTTATTATGAGGAAGGCTACCTTGAATCCTTTGGCTTTAAGCCTATTGCCAACAATTTGTTTGAAGAAGACGGTGTACTTAGATACCGCGAAGTTGATACAGCTTCATGGAAACAGGCATTTGAAAAATATTATGAAATTATACGTTATCTTGAATTTCCTTACCCTTGGCAGGAAGGAATGAACAGACTGTTTCTGTTGCAGAAGAAATAAAGTCGGAATAAAAATTTATATGAAGTTTTAATTTATATATGGTCAGAAAAGGGATTCTTTGCAAACGATAGGCAGATTTTTGAAATTTTGCGAGCATAGCGTAAAGCAAAAATCAACTGTTTGAGCGTAAGCGAGTTTTGATTTTTGTTTTACAATAGGCGGCGGAGCAAAATGATAAAATCAACGTGTTTGCATGAATCCCTTTTCTGACCATATTAAAAATACTATTCTTCAACCGAATCTACATCAATTATAATTTTGTTGCAATTCCTGCATAGATACGCGTCAACGTATGTCTGTGTTAGCATACTTGTAAGTTTTACACTTTTAGCACCCTTCTTTTCAGATTTCCATTTTAAGGCATATCTGTCCTGATTTATTTCACCTTTTTCCATTTCTGAATTGCAATATGGACATTTCATTTCCATCATTTATCACCTCATTTAATTTGCTTATAGTGCAAATTTCCCTTCTAAAATTCCAATCTTGTATCTGTTAAGATTTTTATTTTTTATCTGACATTAGTTTCTTAATACCATGTTTTAGTCCATCAACTGTTAACGGGTACATATCTACCAGCTCACGTATCTTGCCTTCTGATTCCATCCAGTACATGCTGTCTGCCTGACTATGAAATGACGGGTTGAGCCATATTGTATGTGGATATTTTTTTGCAAATATCTGCATCCATTCGTAGCCTGACAAGCCGTTGTTAGGACCGCTGTAGTTACCGTTTTTGTCATAAAACTCTTCCGGTGCCATACCTGCATCGCCTACAATTATGACTTTGTAATCCTTGTCATAATTCTTAAATGCCCAAGATGTGTCTATCCAGTCACCGCTATTACATTCCGGATTCTTGTACAACTTGGCATAAATACAGTTATGAAAATAAAAAGTTTTTACATCCTTAAAATGGTTCGCCTTGTGAACTGCCTGAAATAGTTGATTGCACAACTCGCTGTAAGGATACATTGATCCACCGCTGTCAAACAAAAGCATTAACTTAACTGTATTCTTTCGTGGCTGCTGAAATTCAATTTTCAAATAACCACCCTGATTACATGTTGAGTCGATTGTTCCATCTATATCTAATTCCGTTTTTGGCAAATCAAGCTTTCTTGAATACTGGCGAAGCTCCCTTAAAGCAACCTGAAACTGACGCATTGTAAGCTTTGTATCTCTACGAAAATCCTTGTAGCGACGCTCTCCCATTACTGCAAAAGCTGTCTTCATTCCTGCCTGGTCGCCAATCTTAATACCACCGGCAACTCGTCCGTTTCTACCAAACTCAGAGCCACCACCGCTACCAATCCAGTATTTACCACCGTTGTGCTCACTGTTCTGCTCAGCAAGTCTTTCCCTAAACATACGATGAACCTCGGCAGCTTCACGCTCTGATCTTGTATCAACATACCTGTCAGGATTTGTCATCTCTCCCATCTCACTGTCAGTATGAAGCCATTCATTTATCTGATCCAAATTTAATTTTTTGTCTTTAATATTTTTAAAATACTCTAAGAAGCTGGCGTCTAATTTGTCATAGTCACCTTCATTTTTTACAAATATAGTACGACATAAGTAATAAAAATCCGTAAAATTAGAATGAGCCAGGTCTTTATCCAAGGCGTCCATCAAAGTAAGCCATTCTGTTGTGGATATGTTAAGACCATTACTTCTCATAGTATAGAAAAAGGAAGTAAACATATTATTCCTCCATTCTATTACAGATTCATTCTTACTACTGTTTCTAAATCTTCATCCTTCTTAATAAGCACACCAAGATATGGTAATTTCTGCTCAATAGTATCAGGATCAACGCCACCTATCATTAACGCTCTAATCCAATCAATAAATTCTGACGTACTTGGCTTCTTTCTAATATCTCTAATATTTCTGATTTTGTAGAAAGTCTTCATTGCCTGCTCCAAAAGATTCTCTTCCAAATTTTCAAAATGAGCATTTACAATAAGCTTCATTAATCTTTCGTCAGGGAAGGTAATATAATGGAAAATACAGCGTCTAAGGAAAGCGTCCGGCAATTCCTTTTCTGCGTTAGATGTAATAATAACAATTGGCCTAACCTTTGCCTTAACTGTTTCTTTAGTTTCATTAATATAAAATTCCATCTTGTCCAATTCCCAAAGCAAGTCATTAGGAAATTCCAAATCTGCCTTGTCAATTTCATCAATTAACAAAACAACCTGTTTATCTTTCTTGAAAGCCTCGCCAAGCTTTCCAAGTTTAATATATCTTGAAATATCGTCAACACCCTCTACACCAAACTGGCTGTCGTACAAACGCTGAATTGTATCGTATATATACAAACCATCCTGAGCTTTAGTTGTTGATTTAATATTCCAAATAAGCAGTTCCATATCCAATGATTTAGCTACTGCTTCTGCTAACATAGTCTTACCTGTTCCCGGTTCACCTTTAATCAATAAAGGCTTCTGCAATTTAGTAGCCACTTCCACAGATGCCATTAAATCATCTGATGCCACATAAGTATCTGTTCCTGTAAATCTTGTTTCTTTTGACATTTAAAAATTCCTTTCGCCGGTTTTACTTTTTTCGCTATTTGCGTAAATTATAACATATGAAACAAATAAAATCATTTTATTTATTAAACAAATTAATATTTATGAATTATTAAATTTAATATTTGTTAATTATCAACTTTAATCTCTTGATGCACTTGTCAATCCATTAAATTAACAATCTGATAATCTTTAGTAATCTGTAAATGTTTATCTTTTTTCATTCATAGATTTCACGATTTCACCAAATCGCTCCACAATCTTTCCGTAATTCTCCTTAAAATGAGGATACAGACAATCGCTGCAATCCTTAATTCCATTATCCAAATACCTAAAATTGCCACCACACTTATCGCCCAAAGTATAAAGAGGACAATAGCAAAATAAACAATTAAAATTATTTTCATCAGCATTCTTGTGACAAGGGAAGAATTCACATTTCCTATGAGAAAAATAGGAAAATTCTTTTTCCTCCCAATATTTCTTAGACATCTCTTCCTTTTTATCCATATTTTTCAAAAAAACTCCTTCTTTTTTTACAATATTCACTTTTATTTCATATCTAATTCACAAAATAACCACACTTTCACTCTATACTATAACCATAGCAAACGAGAAACAGTTTTTAAACAAAACAGCAAAAAATTTTTTCAGAAAAAGATTCATAGTCCGATTAAATTCGGATTGACATATATTAGTTTTTTTATTTTCTACTCCTTCTTATTAGAACATCCTTCCCTCGGATGTTCTAATTTTTTTTACAGCCTTCAAGGTCATACTCCACCTGTGCTTGCACAAAGGTGGAGTAATGACCTTAGAAGGCGCCCCAAAATGAGTAATATCGTGAAACAACAGTTTCACGATATACGAATTTTGGGGGCACAGATTGCTTTGGCAATCTGTGTAAAAAAAATATTTTGAATTACACTTCCAAAAAATCCAATCCATCCCCAGAATTCAAAAACATCATCATAAGATAAGCCCCTCGAAGTGTTACTCTTTCTTCCTTTAATATTCTCTTCACCTGCTCTTTGTCCGCCAACATTACCTGTATGCGCTCTGCACTTTCAAGTTGTTGCTTAACATCCTCCACATGAATAGTTCCAAAAACAGTTCCATTAGATTCATCAGTAAAACCCGGTCCCAAATAAAAAGATCTTCTGAAAGCCTTATTTCCTCCATTGTAAACCTTAAGGTTAAATCCTGTTTCTTCTTTAATCTCTCTAACTGCTGCCTGCTCTGCCACTTCTCCCGAATCAATTATTCCTGCCGGAAGTTCATAAATGTAATCATCCAAAGGATATCTATATTCTTTAATTACAAGAAGACGTGGACTTTCCTCATCTGTTATTGCATAAACAACTATTCCTTCCGGATTGTTGTCCTTTGTTTTTAATTTGATTCCTTCTTCATCTCTTCTTGATACAAAATAATAGTCAAAGACTTTTCCTTCTCTATCTACCGCATCTAATTTGTATAAATTAAGAAATGGATTATCTGATTGTTTCTTCACCTTTTTATAATTAAACATAAAAACCTCTCTACATTATCCTTAAATCTTTACTCTTAAAAAGACCGCTTACTTTATATGGTAAGTGGTCTCTTTGATATTATGCAACTATAATTGTATATGCCTTTAAAAATTCTTTTCCCGGCTCTACTTTATTTATATTGTTCTTCTGTGAAATTTCCTTATTAAAACCTCTGTCGTCACAACGTCCCATCCATGGCTCTAAGCATACAAATGAAGCATCCTTAACTGACCAAATTCCGAAACTTGGGAACCCTTCACATTTCATTCCAACATAAGGTGTTCCATCCTTGTGACATACCCATGCTTCTTCAATCTGAGTTCCATCCAAAATAAGTGCGTCATTGTCAAAAATTTCTTCATTTAATACATATGTATTATTTTCAAGCTTAAGTGTTCTTTTTTCTTCCGGAATTGCTGTTCCCATTCCGTCTTCTGTTTCTTTATCTACTAAAATATATTCTAACTGATCCTTGCCAGGGAATTTAAGAATATAATCTGACTTAACTTCATCTTTCTTGGCAAATCTAAATGCAGGATGAGCACCTATTGTAAAATACATTGTCTCATTTCCTGTATTTTCAACCTTCCATTCTACCTTTACTTCTTTATTGTCTAAATAGTAGTTAATAAAAAGTTTAAAATCAAACGGATATTTCTTTTTTGTTTCTTCAGATGAAGTTAAAAGAAATGATACCATACTATCTGTGCTTTCCACACATTCAAAAACACTATCCCTTGCAAATCCATGCTGGCTTGTAGTATATTCCTCTCCATTAATCAGCATCTTGTTCTTGTATGTTTTACCTACATTAGGGAAAAGAACCGGTGAATGTCTCTTCCAAAACTCAGGATTACCTTCCCATATAATGTCTGTTCCATCTTCCTTATTGTAAATTTTTGTAATCTCTGCTCCGTCTTCTGATGCTTCTACCAAAAGATACTGATTTTCCAATTTCATTAAAAGTTCCTCCTTTATTTTTCCTTTCAATTTTACTTTGATTTTATATTGATTATTAATTTTAATCGCATAAATTTTTTATTTAAAATTATTATTTAATTCCTGTTATATTTTAACGACTTTCTTTTTTGTCTTTATACATTTTTTCATCTGCATCTCTAAACCACTGATCAACAGATTTTTTATTTCCATTTTCATCAATGTAGAAACTTATACCTCGCGCTATTAACACATTATATGGATTGTTTCTTTCAACATTAAACTTGCGGCAAAAACCATCACTGGCATAAAGTATTCGACTATAATCTGAATTACATACATATATAACCTGCTTTGATGCCATAATTAAATTCTCGTATTTCTTATACAAGTTAAGAGTTCCCGCAACTCTTTTCTGTATTTCAAACATATCAAAAGGATGTGTAAAATAATCTATTGCACCTAATTCGTAGGCTTTCTCAATGCTTTCGTGATTATCTTCCGCTAAAATCACAATTACCGGAATACGTTCAATAACATATTCTTCATTCATCCATTCCAATACCTGATATCCGTTAGTTTCAGGCATATTTAAATCCAATAGAAGTGCTGAAAATGAATCTTCTTCCTTCTTTAGTAACTCTATTGCTTCTGTTCCATCTTTTGCTTCTGTAACAATATATTCATCTCCGAGGATTTCTTTCAGAATTTCTCTATTCATCTTGGAATCATCCGCAATTAGTAATCTATTTTTTTCTCTTGATTCCTTTATCATAAGTATTCACTTCCTCCACTTCATTCTTTTTCTTTCGTTTTCTATCTCTTTCTATATTTTAACATAAATGTCTAATTTTTCGTAGCATTGCTTTGCTTATTTTTTCGCTAAAAATATACAGCTTTTAATACGCTATTTTTGTTTATTTTTTATTGATTTTTTCTTATTATTTTGCTATCATATCAAAGGATTATATAAGTTCATAATATGGATGAACGTTTCTACTAACTGCCGCAAATGGTTATCTATAATCTTTATTATAGGTGAATTTTATTTTGCGGTATTTTTGTGTGCAAAAAAGTATTTTTAATTTACTTTAATTATTACATTTAGGAGGATTTTGAATGAGACATTATGATGTTATTGTAATTGGTGCCGGACCGGGTGGTATTTTTGCCACATATGAATTGGCAAAAAAGCAGCCTGAACTTTCTATTGCTGTTTTTGAAGCCGGACATAAGTTATCAGGAAGAAAGTGTCCTATTGATGGTGACAAGATTCCTAACTGCATCAATTGTAAAAGCTGCTCTATTATGAGTGGTTTCGGTGGTGCCGGAGCTTTTTCTGATGGTAAATATAATATTACTAATGATTTTGGTGGCACTCTTTATGAACACATTGGTAAAAAACAGGCCATTGAATTAATGAAATATGTTGACGAAATTAACATGGAACACGGTGGAGAAGGCACAAGACTTTTCTCAACTGCCGGAACTAAGTTTAAGAAGATTTGTATGCAGAACAAGCTTAAACTTCTTGATGCTTCTGTTCGTCACTTGGGAACTGACATTAACTATGTTGTTCTTGAAAATTTATATGACGAATTAAAAGATAAGGCTGATTTTTACTTTGACACACCTGTTTCTTCAATTACTCATTTAGATAACGGCTATAGTATTCATACTGAAGATGAAGATTTTGAATGTAAAGATTGTATTGTTTCTGTAGGTCGAAGCGGAAGCAAGTGGATGGAACAGGTTTGCCACGAAATGGATATACCTACTAAGTCTAACCGTGTTGACATTGGTGTTCGTGTTGAACTTCCTGCTGTTATCTTCTCTCATCTTACAGATGAATTGTATGAAAGCAAGATTGTTTACCGTACACAGCAATTCGAAGACAATGTTCGTACTTTCTGTATGAACCCACACGGTATTGTTGTTAACGAAAATACTAACGGCATTGTTACTGTTAACGGACACAGTTATGAAAGTGAAGAAATGCAGACTGAAAATACTAACTTTGCCCTTTTGGTTGCTAAGCATTTCTCTGAGCCTTTCAAAGACAGTAACGGATATGGTGAAAGTATTGCCCGCCTTTCTAATATGCTTGGTGGTGGCGTAATTGTTCAGCGTTTCGGTGACTTAGTAAGAGGTCGTAGAAGTACTGAAAGCCGAATTGAAGAAGGACTTGTTACTCCTACTCTTTCAGCTACTCCAGGTGATTTAAGCCTTGTACTTCCAAAGCGTATCTTGGATGGAATCATTGAAATGATTTATGCTTTAGATAAAATTGCTCCAGGTACAGCCAATGATGATACATTGCTATATGGTGTAGAAGTTAAGTTCTACAATATGGAAGTTGAACTTAATGACAATCTTGAATGTAAATATGACGGATTATATATTATCGGCGACGGAAGTGGTGTTACACATTCACTTTCACATGCTTCAGCCAGTGGTGTGTATGTTGCAAGACATATATGTGAAAAGGCAGAATAAGGGGAGAAGATTAATGTTGCAGGGAGGATGTAGCATTATTGGAAAGCCACGACGGATTTGCGTCGTGGCTTTTGCTTTTGAGATTGTTTCTATTTGTGTTTTTTGAAGATTTTCGCTCCATTTTCCGTACAAAGTCGTCCGTGGAGATGTCCACACTCTGGGGACAGTATAAGTTGTTTTTTCGGTCACGACTACGTGTCATAGAGCGAAAACGTTGTATGACACGTAATTATTGAATTTTAGCTTGTCCTTTCGGCTGAATTTACGTGTCGGTGAGCCGAAACGTTGTACCACACGTAATTTATTGAATTTTAGCTTGTACTTTCGACTGGATTTACGTGTCGGTGAGCCGAAACGTTATACCACACGTAATTTATTGAAACTTAGCTTGTCCTTTCGGCTGAATTTACGTGTCGGTGAGCCGAAACGTTGTACCACACGTAATTACTAGAAATTTCATTAATATTTCGAGAATAATTACGTGTCAGCGAAAGGAAATGTTATATGACACGTAACTGGAATCGGCATTACGGATTATGAGAAAAAAGCATCTTAGAAAACCGTAAAATCCGGAGTAATTCTTATCCTAATTCTGCCAATTAATCTGCTGTTCCTTTATTAGCGGATATCTGACTACTTCCGCGCCATCTAAGTTTTCTCTGTTCATATCAACTGCTGTTATCTGCTGATTATCATATGTTGTATAATAATAAATTCCCTTTTTAGCATTGCAACATGAAGTGTACAATGTGATTTCGTACTTATCTTCCGCTACTTCACAACAGCCTCTCTGCTGGTCAACAGAGCCCAAAATATGGAAGAACTGGCTTACACTTTCTGCCTCTGAATTACCTGAAACAGAATTCATCTTTGTGAAGGCAACCTTAGCAAAACGTGAGGCTGATGATAAATCTCCCGGAAGTCCTAACGCTCCCATTCCTCTGCTGTAAGTTGTCAAATCAAGTTCTGATGCGAATTTGTTTTCTGGCTGTCTTGGGGACAGGTTCATGTAATTGTTTAACATAAACATCTGCTGTGGAAATGGTGGATTGTTAGTCAACACTCCTACAGGATTGTCATAAACCTTTAATCCTTCTGCCACAGGTTCTACAGTTATGGATTCTTCACTGTCTGAAATAATCCAATGTAACTGAGCTGATGGCAACTGCTCACTAAAAGGTGTTGAAACAAGATTCATTCTGTCTATAAGTTCTCTCGCCTCTTTAACTGACTGGCATCTACCAAGAATCCATGGAATAAATTCAAACTGGGCTATATTGTCCCTGCCCTCTTCAATAGGCTGAAACTTAGCATTGCCCACAAAATTAAGCCCTGCCATTCCAAGTCCCTTCTCATTAATTCCATCATAATACAATGGGTACCCTCCTGCCACATATGCCATACCGATAATTGCATAATGGCTCTCCAATATTCCCATATGTCTAAAATCAAATCTATAATTTCTAGGTGTTATTGTCACCTCATCACCATATGAAAATTCATAATCTAAGGTTCTTCCAAAATAAAAATCCTTTGTTTTATAAGTTGCTGCTGTACACATATATTCACTATCATTTCTGTTTAAATAACGCCAATTAAATATTTCAGCATATTACTTAAACTTTGAAATTGCTCCTTTCCTGTTTTAATCACTATATTGTTTTCCAAGTCTTTCCACCTCTGACTTTACCTTTTCTACAACATCATCCGGTCCCACTATTTTCACTCCGTTTCCTAATGAAAATACCCAGGATATAAACTGATTGCTTAATATAACCTTAACGTTTGTGGTAAAATGGTCTTCATCCTTTTTTATAAACATTGTATCTTTTCCAAATCTGTCTATAATAACTCCTGCCATTTTATTTTCACATTCTAATTTTACTATTTCCTCTTCTCCTGAATACATACCAAATAATTTTTTGGCATAATGTGCCACGTCTGTATTCTGTTCTCCAAAGCATTCTTCACCCTGTCTTAGTTTGTCCAAAATATTAATGTTAAGCATTTTATCAACTCTAAAATGTTTAATTTTGTTATCACTTGAATCAACAGCCACCATATAATAGTTTTCATCATCCCAGCTTAAGGCCCACGGGCTTACCTCATAAGGCTTTCCGTCTTTTTTCAAAACTTTTTCTTTCTTTACGTTCCATTGAAAATACTGAAAACTAATCATTGAATTTCTATCAATTGCAGTATGAATGTAATCTACATTATAATAAATCTTCTCGTTATTTGTTTTTACACGCCCCGATACATAAACCTGATGCTGAAGCTTTGATGCACCATATTTACTTGTAAGCCCCTCTACCTTTTTGATTAATTCATTACTCTTCTTTTCGGTGATAAATTTGGCAGACTGTACTGTATCTACTAATAATTTTAATTCTGCCAGTTCAAACTGCCTTCCGGCAAGATAATAATAATACGTTCTATTATGCTGTTCACCAATAATGTCATATCCATACTGACGCAGGCTCTCAATGTCATTGTAAAGACTTTTTCGCTCTGCCGTTATTCCATATGAATTCAGCTCGCTAATAATGTCGTTCATTGTTATACTATGCTCATCATCAGTTTTTTCCATAAAAATCTTAATTAGATATACTATTTTCAGTTTCTGATTATTTCCCTTTGCCATACATACCTCCTTGCCCCTAAGCAGGTCTGTTTCTTTTATTAAAAGTATAATTCTATTCTACACCAAATCCATTGTTGATTCTATGTAGCAAAGTAGACAATTTTCTCTCTAAATATATATTAATGATGTTGAAAAAATTAATCTGTTAATGATTGTTTGTACTTTTCCAGTCCTGAATAACCTGGTTTATTGTATTATAATCTCTCTGAAAAAGTTCTTCACTAATCTGCCTGTGTAACAAATCCCACGGCACCTTCTCCATTATCTTTGTTATAACAAAATCCTTGCTCCTCTGTTTGTACTTAGGCATACCGTTAATCTCCTGTATATGGGAAAGTTCCGGTCGCCACAATATACTTAGCTTACGCTTCATCTTATAAGTTCGTTGGGCACGCTTGTTAATTTCCGGCTCTCTTAAAACATTAAATTCCACACTTTCTTCCTTACTAATCGCCTCAATAATTCCCCAGTATTCCGGAACATGTTCTTCAATATGCTTTGAGTGGCTACTTCCCACAACCACATAATTATAATCAAAAAACTTATTATAATCCTTCACCTGTCTTGCAAGCCTTGCATATGTATCCGCATCACTTTTGATTTCCACGCCAATAAGCTTCTCTTCAAGAACAAGCATTACATCAGCTCTTGATTTTGCAATCTGCTTTTCTTCTATTATTCGTACCTTACCGAATTTTTCATCAAAAAAATCAAATAACGGCTCTCTTATATCCTGATCTTTTAACATTTCGTTCCTCTATTACACGTCCTATCCAACACATTCTATATTATATATGTTATTCTCTGTTATATTTGATATTCTGTAATTCTAATCTCTCTATTTCGTGGACTTTGCCTTTGGATAAATTCTCTCCATTCTGCCATCATCAAAATGACTATCCATAACCTTCTGCCATTGGGAAGTTGCACTTATGCCCCTATCTCTCTCATCATATCTGATTAAGGCTAAGCTTGATACACCACAATTTATTACCATAAATATTATCAAAATCCATGTGACAATTTTGCCCCATAGCATTGGTAATAATTCTATTGCTCTAGATATGTACGGATAAAGTTTTTTAAACCAGACAACTGCTGCTATGCCCCAGAAAAAACAATACAACAGATTAATTCTACCACCCAAGTTAAAAGGAATATCGCTATAATCCCAAAATACTTTTCCAAAAACTATCTCCGTAAAAACGCTGCACAAATATTCATAAGCGCCACCAAGGAGAGTGCCTACCGCAAATAAGAAGCTGTCGCTTTTGTCTTTATATTTATAAAGCATCTGAGTAACCACAGCTATTGCAAGTCCCCAGACAATACTAAAAGGTCCCCAAACCACACTGCTTCGGCTCATCCACACGCCTTCAGTTATTCTGCAAAAAATAGTTTCCGTTATATCACCAAGAAAAGCTCCTATAAAAAACAACAATACTATTTTATAAAAACTACATCCGTAGGCAAAAACCTTAGTTTCACTTTCTTCTTTTGACTGAACTTTTATATTTTCAGTTTTTTGTGCTTTAGGATAAGCTTTGTGAATACGTCCGTCTACAAAATTGTAAATTAAAGTTCCAAGTTTTACCCTAACGCTGTCTATCTTATCATTGGCACTTTCCCATTTTCTTAAATTTTTGCTTTTTCCTTTTAACAAAAGATAAGATGCCAATATGTCTACTATCATTACCCCTACAAGAACTAATAAAATGACGTTCATTAACAGTTCCGGCAAAATTGTAAGAATTTTTAATGTAATCTTATTTCCCCATTTTACAATAACATAACCTAAAAATCCCCAAAACACTGAAACAGGAACGCATACGTATCCGTCAAAATTCCATTTAACATTGGAGTAATCCCACCAACGTTCTTTAAATGCCAATTCAATAAGATGTCCTGCTATCCACTCAACTACAGTGGCATAAATCATTGCAAATAAAAATAGCCAGATTCCTGTTAATTCCTGTAACCCCACCGTAATTATTACTGCTGTTATTCCATAAAGAACACAAAAAGGTCCATTAACCAAACCTCTGTTAGCGAATTTTTTCTGTTTTAATGATGCCGATACTGTTTCAAATAGCCATCCCAGAAATGAATATATAAAAAACATCCATAATAAATCATAGACAGTAAAATGTATCATTGTCTTTCTCCTCTTGTATAAAACCCGGGTACAAAATACGCACCCGGGTTCTTTATTTAAACATATATTGTTCTGTATATTTATATGACACTTATATGTGTCTTTTGACCTTTAAATTAGATCTGTGGTCCTGCTGAAACTAAAGCCTTACCAGCTTCATTTCCTTCATACTTAGCAAAGTTCTTGATGAATCTTTCAGCTAAGTCCTTAGCCTTAGCTTCCCATTCTGAAGCATCAGCGTAAGTATCTCTAGGATCAAGGATTCCTGTATCAACACCTGTAAGTTCTGTTGGAACTTCAAAGTTGAAGTATGGAATCTGCTTTGTTGGTGCATTTAAGATGTCACCGTTTAAGATAGCATCGATGATACCACGTGTATCCTTAATTGAGATACGCTTTCCTGTACCATTCCATCCTGTGTTAACTAAGTAAGCCTTAGCTCCATTCTTTTCCATCTTCTTAACTAATTCTTCAGCGTATTTTGTTGGATGAAGCTCTAAGAAAGCCTGTCCGAAACATGCTGAGAATGTTGGTGTAGGTTCTGTAATTCCACGTTCTGTACCAGCAAGTTTTGCTGTAAATCCTGATAAGAAGTAGTACTGTGTCTGAGCTTCTGTAAGGATTGATACTGGTGGTAATACTCCAAATGCATCTGCTGACAAGAAGATAACGTTCTTAGCTGCTGGTGCAGATGAAATAGGTCTTACAATGTTTTTGATATGATTGATTGGGTAAGATACACGAGTATTTTCTGTTACACTCTTATCTGCAAAATCAATCTTTCCTTCAGCATCAAGTGTTACGTTCTCAAGAAGAGCGTCACGTCTGATTGCATTGTAGATATCTGGTTCTGATTCTTTATCTAAGTTGATAACCTTAGCGTAGCATCCACCTTCAAAGTTGAATACGCCGTTGTCATCCCAACCATGTTCATCATCACCGATAAGTAAACGCTTAGGATCTGTTGAAAGTGTTGTCTTACCTGTTCCTGAAAGACCGAAGAAGATTGCTGTGTTTTCACCGTTTAAGTCAGTGTTAGCTGAGCAGTGCATTGAAGCAATTCCCTTAAGTGGAAGGAAGTAGTTCATCATTGAGAACATACCCTTCTTCATTTCTCCGCCGTACCATGTATTAACGATAACCTGTTCACGGCTTGTGATGTTGAACACAACTGCTGTTTCTGAGTTAAGTCCTAATTCTTTATAGTTTTCAACCTTGGCCTTTGAAGCATTGTATACAACAAAGTCTGGTTCGAAGTCTTTAAGTTCTTCTTCTGTTGGCTTAATAAACATATTTGTTACAAAATGAGCCTGCCAAGCAACTTCAACGATGAAACGGATTGCCATACGTGTGTCTTTGTTTGCTCCACAGAAAGCATCTACTACATAAAGTTTCTTATTTGAAAGTTCTTTAATAGCAAGATCCTTTACAGCAGCCCAAGCTTCCTTGCTTGCCTTGTGGTTATCATTCTTGTATTCATCTGTTGTCCACCATACTGTGTCTTTTGAATTTTCGTCTTCAACGATAAATTTATCTTTTGGTGAACGACCTGTATAAATACCAGTCATAACGTTAACAGCACCAAGTTCGCTTTCCTGTCCTTTTTCGTAACCTTCAAGTTCTGGTTTTGTTTCTTCTTCAAATAATGTTTCATATGAAGGATTGTACACGATTTCTGTTGTACCTGTGATACCATACTTGCTTAAATTGATTTCTGCCATCTTATTTAAACCTCTTTTCTTTAAATATAGTAATATAATGAACACCTGCTTGCGCCGGCTCTTATATCAACCTTGTGGAACTAAAAAACAAAGTTCCCTAATATGATATTATACATATTTTCGTTGTAAATTCAACTGAAATCGCCTTGTTTTTCCTTTATTAATAAAGTAAAGTGTTCAATTAATTAATGAAAGTGTTGGTTTTTTAGACTAATTGAAGTCTAACTTTTGTGGTTCACCTCACTCACAGCCTTTTTATTTTGTTCCTGTATATTTAAAGTTTCTATTTTTATCTTCTCATATAACATATACATCCCCTGCACTCCTGCCACAAAGGAAATCACATAATACGGCATAATATACAGTGCCTTGCCTTCCCACAGGAAATGGAATATGAAGCCTCCAAGTACTGCCACCTGTAGTAACAGGTTCCAGATGGTAAGCTGTTTTCTTTTTGCTATAAGGTATGCAAGGTTTCCAAGCCAGATAAATATAAGATATAGTTTCATTATTACGAATATGATTTTGTTTGCTTTTCCCTTTTCTATACTTTTAGCTACCTTTGACCATTCTGCGTGATTATCCATTGCCTGAAGCATCCAGAAAGTTTGGAATGTTGGTTCGCACCACTGTGTTGTGATTTTATTTTTTGCAAAATCCACAAACTCTAATGGTTTGCTTTTAAACTCACTTAGTCGTTCACTTATGTTTTCTCCCGCTATTTCTGATGCTTTTTCACTGTCACGACCTGCGTTTATAAAAGTTGTCAAATTATAAGCGTTGTACCAGCCATCAACACCGCAACCTAACTCTTTTGTACCCTTCTGCAATCCCATGGCTATAAAGCATTTCGCCGGAACACCTTTTGAAATAGTTACATTAGCCTTTTTTGCATAATACAGATTTACACATTTAGGCGCCATCAACGCTCCCATTAAGATTATTGAGAAAACTACATATTTTAATTTTTGTTCTTTTATTCCATAAAATAAAGTAACCAAAACTGCTGCAATTACAAAAATCAAACAATTGCTTTTGCTTATTGTTCCCATGCAGAAAGCCAGAAAACTTATTACAAAATTAAGGATTTTTCCATTTTCTTTTGCAAGGATAAGATTATAGAAGCCTACTAATGAGAAGAATAGTCCAAATATTGTTCCGTACACAAAGAAGCTATAGAAAATCAATGGGAAACATCCAAAAACCATAACCCAATACAGATTGTGGATTCTAATATTATCTGTCATTTTGGTTAGAATCTTATATAGCATATTGAAAATTCCTGCCATTGCAAGAACATTAAAAAGCATTATTGCGATGTAATTATCTTTTCCGAATATGTAATAAATAATTTGAATAATGCCGATTATTCCAAGCTGTTGCGGATATGCTACCAAATATCCTTCACCTGTAAGCTCGCTGTAATCTCCATCAAGAAAACTTGATGCAATTCTCTGAACAACACTTTGGTCACTTATAGGGTATGCCCTTGCCATAACTATGTATGCGATTCCAATTGCAATAACATATATTGTTGCAATATTGGCAAACTTCTTTGTATCCATTTTTAGTAATTTTGTATATCTGTCAATAATATACAGAATTGCAAAAATAGTTACCACATACAAAATTATCATAAGAATATTGTTAAGGCTATACTCTGCATATTCCTTGTAATCGTTAACTTTTATATCAATTTTTGTTGTTCCCAAAATATTAAAAATTGATAGAATTCCAAACATTGCCACAAGGATTCCCCATATTATTTTTTGAATTACATTTCCTGTTTTGTTAATTATTGCATTCATACTTTTCTCCGTTTCTTCTTTATTATTTATATTACATTGTCTAAGGTCTTATCCCACATATGCCGTGCAATTATGTTTTAACTTGCTAATCTTATCTAATTATCAGCTGTTCCAAGTATTATACTTATCAATCTCTTGTTTAACATTATTGTTCTGTTCCAAGGATTGATTATTACACCCTCAATTTCATCCACTGTTAATGCTGATTGAAAAAGCTTATCCATATCTGTTAAAAAAGTAGATTTTACACTGTCGCCACCTTTTAACTCTTCATCAAAACCTGTAAAAGCAACCCACCAGTTTTTTCCGTCTGATGTTTTTACTGCCTGAACGTTCATTTCATTGCTTAATGGTGAAGGTTCAACTGCAATAATAAGCTGTCCCTGTTCTTTCATTCTTCTTCTGATAACTGTAAGTGCGTGCGCCAACAGTTCAGGTGTAGACTGACTTTGAAGTGTGGCAATGGCTTCCTCGATTTTTTCATTGCCCTGCAGTCCCTTGTCCACTTTTGAATTATCTTTATTCATATTTACTCCATTCGTAATTTTTTTTTCAAAATGATTCCTGATTATTTTGAAAGCCATAGATTCCTAATTAGTTTTTGAATCATTTATTCATAATTATTAATTAAAGATTTTCCAATTATCTTAGATAAGATTTTGACCTTAGCATTTCTATTGCTTTGGAGGTCTTCTTGTCTGTGACAATTATACCCTTTTTTCCCGATTTTTGAAACTTAGTTTTGTCGGCACTGCTTTTAACATTTATGCCAAGCAACTGGTTGTTGAAAGTTGAGCTGTCCTTAAAGTCAAATATGCACAACTGATTTTTTGCTCTTGTAACTGCCACGTAATAAAGTCTTCGCTCTTCCTCATAAGTTTTTATTTCCTCATCTGTTGCTTTCTTTCTGTTGGCAACCACCTTTTCAGGAAAAACTCCGTCCTTTACATCCATTATGTATACCGTATCGTACTCTAAACCTTTGCTTGAGTGAATTGTAGACAAAGTAAATTTGCAATCATAATTGTTCTTTTTATTCTTTATAATCATTGCTAGTTCATCAAGACGATTTAAAAAATCTTCCGGTGTTTTCTCATTTGCTGCCAAAGCCTGGAGAATACTTATCTTGCCATCTTTTATTTTTGCTCTTTCAAGATAAGCAGAATAGCCCATAAAATTAACAATTCTATAAACTGCTTTGTAGGCCGACTCTTCTAAAATGCTTTCTATATGAGTCTTCATTGCCTTTAGACTTTTCTCCGTGCCTTTTGGGATTCTTCCATATCTTAATGCACTATCAATTACGGGAATGCCTTTTTCTTCACTTATACGGCAGGCTTCAATTGCTCCCATTTTGCTTAAATATGTTCCGATTTTAAAATATATCTGCATAAAGATTTCCGTATTCTTTGGATTTTCTGCAAATCTTATTATGTTTTTTATGTCTGTAACTATTTTGTGATTGAAAAACGTCAGGTCAGCGTTTTTGATTTTGTAATCAATGCCACTTCTCTCAAGCATATCCACAACCGGAATTATGCTTTCATTATCTCTGTACAAAACTGCCGTATCCACGTTGCAGTTTTCTGCCACCTTTGTTAAATAGCTATACTGAGACCTTCTTGTTTTTACTTCAATAAGTCGAATATCTTTTGCCATACCCCTTGAAGCTTTCATATTTTTCTTGTGTCTTAATTTGTTTTTCTGAATAAATCTGTCTGCTGCAGTTACAATTGCTCCGTCAGATCTAAAGTTTTCTTCCATCAGAAGAATTTTTCCTTCAGGATAAGTTGACTCAAAAGAAAGCAATGCTTCCGGATAAGCCGCCCTAAATCCGTAAATACTCTGATCCTCATCCCCAACCATGAACAGCTTCTTATTTTTCATTGCAAGTATTTCAATAATTTTGTGCTGGATTTTTGATGTATCCTGTGCTTCGTCCACGCAAATATATTGGTACATATTTTGAAAATATTCCAAAACCTGTGGTGTGGTCTTTAGCATTGTGTAGGCATAAACCATTTGGTCGTCATAATCCATTAATGACTGTCTGCGAAGTTCCCCACAATATGCCTTGTAAATTTCAGCAAGTGGCAGGTTTTCCTTCTTGCCAAGGTTTTCAATTTCTTCATTTGAAAGCATCATGTTTTTTATGTATGTAATCAGGGTAATAACTGTCTGCAAGTCATTTTCCGACGGATATTCGTTAAGTTCTTTCTGATAAATCAAAGACAATATTTTAGATTTAAAGCCTTCTTCCGTAATCAGGTCGAAAGCCTTTCTGCCGATGCAATTTCCGTAATAGTTAATTATTTTTGAACAAATTCCGTTAATTGTTCTAAACTCAAGTCTTGCCGCCAGCTGTTCACCAAACATTGTTTCAAATCTCTGTCTCATGTAGTTAGTTGCCGCAACTGTATATGTAACAGTGAGAATTGATTCAGGCTCTATTCCAAGACAATAAATCATATACCCCAGTCTTGTAACAAGAACCGTTGTCTTTCCACTGCCCGGAACTGCTAAAAGCAGTGTAGGATTTTGAACCGACTGCACTGCTTTTAACTGTTGATTATTTAGTTTTATATTAAACTGTTCTTTAAATTGCTCTAGCGTCATCTTTTTCATAATCAATAAACATTAAGAAGAAAGCAAAGAATAAAACTACTGAGCAACAAAGAATTGCTCTTTCGTGGAACATATGTATAAAGAAGTTACCGATTACTGCCCCGGTTACGAAGCATACAATAATTCCATAATACAATACTGCTTTCTTAAAATCTTCCTTATCTTTTTTGCGAATGAAATTACAAAGGTTCTGTGTACCACTTCTCAAATTTCCTATACACATAGTTGTGGCAATGCCGTTACCTCTGATTTTTCTAAAACTTTCAACCTGTATTCCGCAGGCAAAAGATGTAAGTGAGTTGGCTATAAGGTTCATGTCAAGTGGAATAAAAGCTACGCCCACAAGTATAATTCCCTCAAATAAAACAGCCACCTGTCTCCAATGTAAAAGGTCTCTTTCTTTGGCACGAACAAGCTCTGCTATGGCAATTCCTATTGCAAAAGCAAAAACCGGGAAGAAGTAATGAAGCGCTCCCCTGAGATTTCCCTCTGATAAATTTACACCAAACAGCAGCATGTTTCCTGTCTGGGCATTGGCAAAAACCTGATCCCTCTGTATGTAAGAGTACGCATCCATAAATCCACCTGAAAGTGCAAGAAGTATTCCAAGTTTTATAGTCTCTGACATCTGCCTTGTCTGTTTCATAATAATCAACTCCTATAATCATTTCTAATATTATCGTATAATTATTTATATATTTTTTTCATTTTCAAATTTTTAGGATTCTTTTTTTGCATTAATATAATTCATAATAAACTCTGCCGTCTTTTCAAAACCAATCTTACCTGTATCAAGACAAAGCTGATATTCTTTTGCATCTCCCCACACTGTGTCAGTGCAGTATTTATGGAAAGATGTTCTTTTCTCGTCAACTTCTTTTATATACTTTTCTGCCTCTTTTTCTGAAATTCCGTCTCTTTCCATAAGATGTTTTATTCTAAATTCTTTGTCCGCAAAAAGATATACTGATGTAACATCCTTGCTATCTTTGTATATTATATTAGCACATCTTCCAATAATTATGGCGTCTTTGTTTTCGGTAATAGCCTTAACAAGTTTTAATGACCTATCCATTGGCTTCGTATTTCCAAACCCCATTGCTATTCCATATAAAAGACTATTAATAGGTACTTCATTAAAAAAATTACTGTGTTCTTCAGCCTGTCCTAGCTGCTTTGCTTCTTCAAGCAATTTCTTTTTGTCAAAAAGTTCCATGCCAAGTTTATTAGCCAATATTCTTGCAACTTCATGTCCGCCGCAACCACATTGTCTTGCAATTGTAATTATCATAATATGCCTCCTATCCGCACCTCTTCAATCCTCGGTGGGATTTTTGCTTAATAGAATTTCCAAATTAATTTCTTATTAAATAAAAATCTGTCCGCCATTATTATAACTCTTTATATAAAATTTGCAAAAACAGATGCTCCTACCATTGTGCAAATTCCTGCTATTACTATTGAAAGGCTGCTCATTGCCCCTTCAATCTCGCCCATTTCCATTGCTTTTGCAGTACCAATGGCATGGGAAGACGTTCCCAGAGCTATTCCCTTTGCCACAGGATTTGTTATTTTAAATATTTTGCAAACTGCCTCACCACATATGTTACCAAGAACTCCTGTAATGATTATTACCGCAACTGTAATTGTAACATATCCACCAAGTTCTTCTGAAATTCCCATTCCAATTGCTGTTGTAATGGACTTAGGCAACATTGTTACATATTCTTCATGACCGAAATTAAATATTAAAGCAAATACAAATATGCAAACCAAACTTGTAAGTACACCTGAAATTATGCCTGCAAATATTGCTACCATATTCTCTTTAAGTAATTTAATCTGCTGATACAAAGGTATTGCAAGACATACTGTTGCCGGTGTTAAAAGATAACTTAAATACTGTGCGCTTTTGTTGTAATTATTATAATCTACCCTAAACAAAAGCAGACAGCATATTACAAATATTATTGAAATTAAAAGTGGGTTAAAAATAGCTGACTTAAATTTTCTTTTTAATAATAAGCCTAACTCGTATCCCATTACACTTATTACTACACCTATTGTCGTAGAATTAATTATCATCTGATTCATGTTTTTTTCTCCTCTTTATCACATACTGGGTTACTTTTCCTGACACAGCCATTACAAGGACTGTTGACACAAAAGTAATAATTATAAGTGGAATAAGCATGGTTTTAAGCTGTTTCCAATAAACAACTATTCCTACTCCCGATGCAATAAACATTAAAGGCATTATTTCTATTAGAAAAGTTCCTGACTCTTTTACATCGTCTACTTTCACAATGCCTGTCACAAGCAAAACCATCATCAGACACAATCCATAAATACTTGACGGTATTGCCAACGGAATTAAATATTTTAGAATTTCACCTATACAGGTTACTAACATAATAATCCCAAATTGTCTCATATATTTCATAATTTTCACCCTTCTTTCCACAAAACGCGACAGCCTTAACTGTCGCGTCTTTAATAATACATACTTTTTTTAATTATGTACATAGTTTTGTGGTATTAATTTAGGGCTTTTTTTGCACTTTCTAGTATTATTGTTTCCTGACTCTTTCAATTCTAATTACATAAAAAGCCCAAAACAGTGTACTTATTATAGTTAACATCGCTCCTGCAACTATTCCGGGGCTTTTGTATGTAACATTAATAGTGTGTCTTCCCTTTAAGACTTTTGCCCCAATATATCCTATTCCTGAGTTGAAAGTTTCTGTCTTTTTCCCGTCAACATAAATCTTGTAGCCTTTGCTGTACGGAATTGATAGTTGAAGTATTTTGTCCTGACTTACTTTAATGTTGCCACTTATATGATTGTCAGACAGCTTAACATTTTCAAGTGCTTCTTTCTTTAAGTTTGCTGCAGCATTATCATAATTACTTGCGGGTACCATTGCTGCATAAACGTCTTTGAAAGTGTATTTTCTGTTGCTGTTAAATTTAATATCTACGTGGTTCTGGCTTTCCTTAGAATATCCTATGTTAAAAACACTGGCTTCTTTGTAATAATATCCGTCAGAGTAATCGCCTATAACTCTAAGATTTCCTGTGTTGCCATCACCTTTATACTCTGCCGCCGTGTCACCCTGGTCTGTATCCTTAACATGAACTCCCTTAAAAACAATATAAGTAAGGCAATCTTTTAAGCCATTAAAATTATATTCCAAAGCTCCACCGTATTTTGCTTTCAGGTAACTTTTTCCTGCATCAATGTTTTTCTCATTATTAATTTTCATTTCAGAAGTGTAGACACCTGTTACGTTTTGGTTATTTTTTATTTCTGTATTGTTGTTATCACTTGTTGCTTTGTTATTTTCGCTTTCTGTTTTTGTTTTGCTATTTTCAAAATTTTTTTCTTCAATCCTATTATCTACAACTGAACTGTTAAGCAGTGCCATTTCTCTTTCAATTGGATTTAATTTGTCATATTCAGTTCTTGTCATATAACTTGAATATGTGACTCCAAGTGGCAGATAATTTTTGTTTTCATAAAGGCAAACTTTCCTGCAATCTATTGTTTCTTCTTTTATTTTTTCAAAACCATAAGGTGCCTTTCCACCGTAGTTCACATAATATTTGGTACTTGCCAGCGCAAGCATTCCTATTCTGTCCTCCAAACCTTTTATAACATATGACCTATAGCAGTCCGAAAGGCAAGTTGACACATACATATCTGTCATTTTCCCCGGAATAATACTGTAATAGAAACCGGTCTGGTTGAAACCGCAATAAGCCGATTTGTTGCTCCTACTTCTAACTCGCTCTATTCTATAAAAACTGTCATCTTTAATAGACTTAATCATTTTCACGTCAGCTGTGTTCATTTCTTTTTCAAGGGTGCCTTTATTAACATAATCCTTGCTATTATATGAATAATTTTCACCAAAAATCATATTCATGTTAATAACTATTGTGATTACAGACGCCATTGTTACTAGATATGGAAGAAACTGCTTTACTTTTTGTTGTTTTAATTTAATAAGATTTTTCTTATCTAATATGCTTATGCTTCTTAAATCATCTATGGCAAAAGCAACTGCCACCGAAAGAATCAGTGCCATTCCGTAGCTAAATCGCATTGTTACATATGAAAAGCCGTTCATCATTTTTCCTACCATTGGGAATAATAGCATAATAAACATTATTGCAAATAATGTGAGTATTTTTTTGTCACTGCTTTTTCTAAAAATCAAAAGAACTACTATGGCGATTACTCCAAGAATTCCAATTCCCGGAATTGTAAACATATTCATATCATTGTCTGTTATTATAAAGTTCTTTAGAAATTTCTCATAATAGTCATCTCCAAAAAAAGTATCCGGTATAGCAATCTTTGTGGTTGTTCTTACATTATTAAGGAATGCATAAACTGAGGGAATCAAAAGCATTGCGCCCATACAAGTTCCCCATATATATGAAATCACAATTCTTCCAATGCTTCCTGCAAGTTCTTTTATACCTTTAGCCCTATAGCTTCCAATCTGTCTTACAAAGAAATAAATTGTCGCCATAACCGTATTAATATACATAAAATAATAATTATTAATAAAAGCTATACTTACAACAGCTACCAAAAGTCCTATTTTTTTCTTTGCTATTACCCTTTCCACTGCTGCAATAAGAAGTGGCAGATACATTATTCCGTTAAAGAACATAGGATGTCTTATGCCTCCCAAAAGTGCATAATTGCAAAACGGGTACAAAATGCAGGCAGGAAGTATTGTTGATGTTTTTGTTTTTCCCAATGTTATTAAAAGATATGCCACAAACAAGCCGCTCAAATACATTCTTATAAAAATCAAAACTTCATACATTAATTCCATTTCATTCTCAGGAAAAAGAACTGTAAAGATTGTAATCGGATCGCCAAAGCCATAATAATTAAGAGTTCCAATTACATCAAATCCCTGTCCAAGATTAAAATCAACCATTGGAAAACTGCCCTTGATAAACAGATTAATTATGTATTGTCTTATGTATTTCAGGGCAATCACATGCTGAAAAAGCCCATCAATGCTCCATATAAATGTTTTTCCCTCCGAATCAAAAATTCTGTCCAATACAAAAGCCAGGCACAAAAATATAAAAGTATAGATTGATACAAATCCTAATATATTTCTAACCTGACTTTTTTTGTTATTATTCATTTTCTTCACTCCCCTATAATCGTGATTTTCATCACCTTTTTTTATTCATAAACTTATTGGTCCTGACATGTTTTCTGTCAATAAACTTAATGGTCTTTGTTCCTGATATAGTTTCTGTCAATTAACTTAATCTCTTTTTTCTGATATCGTAATGTTATCTTAAAAGACCTAATATTTATGAATATATTTCTTAAGATTTATTTAAGTTTTCCCCTCAAGTGAAATTTTGTTTTTCTTTTATTTGTAATTATAAGTTTTTATTGTTTTAGTTTTATTAAAGTTTTTATTTATAAGCTTTATTTTTATTAATATTATTTAATGCCTCTGATGTTATAAACATTATTGCAGTAAATATTAAAATATATACCGGGAATAATCCTATGTTAATATACTGGGCAATAAGTCCGAATAATGGTGGCATAAATGTTGTTCCCACATAAGCAAATGCCATCTGTATTCCGATAACCGCCTGTGAATTATCCGCACCAAAGTTAAATGGTGTTGAATGAATAATTGACGGATATATTGGTGCACAACCAAGACCTATTGTTATAAGTCCTGCCAAAGCAATGGCTGAACCCGGTATTGGCATAAATAACATTACAATACCTGCCACAATTATTATAATTCCAAGTCTTATCATGTTCTTGTCGCCTAACTTGTCTGCAATAAATCCGCACAGGAAACGTCCAAATGTAATTCCTATGTAGAATAATGCTGCAAACTTGGCTGCTGTGTTGCTGTCAATGCTTCTATTTAATACAAGATAGCTTGCACACCACAATGTTGTTGTCTGCTCAACTGCACTATAGCAGAAGAATGCAAATAAAATGTAGATTACCCCTTTAATGTGTAATACTTCTGATAATGATTTAGCTTTTCTCTCCTGTGGCTCTTCCTGAGTTCTTTCGTTATTTTCATTGCTTACATTGTTTTCGCTGTTTTCTACTTTTTTCCATAATGGCAATGTTATAAATAATGCTGCTGTAAGTGTAAACTGAATTACTGAAATAACACTGTAACCACCACGCCAGCCTAAACCGTGAGCCATACATGTTCCTATAATATATGGTCCTATTGACGCGCCAACTCCCCAGAAACAGTGAAGCCAGCTCATATGTTTTGAGGAATAATGTAGTGCAACATAATTATTTAATGCCGCATCTACAGCTCCTGCACCTAATCCATATGGTACTGCAAGCACACATAATATTATGAAACTATGTGATAGTGAAAATCCAAGCAATGCTACTGCTGTCATTAATACACTAATAGCCGTGACTTTTCCTGTTCCAAGCTTAATGTTTAATCTGTCCGAAAGCAAACTTGATATAACCGTCCCAAGGGATATAATCATTGTTATAATTCCTGCTGAAGACAATGATGCATTAAGTTCGATATGCATCTGTGGCCACGCTGAACCCAACAGAGTATCAGGCAAACCTAAACTTATAAATGCTAAATAAATAATTGCTAATAATGCTGAATACATTTTTTCCTCCTTCTTTTGCATTTTCCTGCAAGTTACTTTTTAGTTTTCAGATTATATTAATTTTCTTAAATTAAAATTTTTATTTCTGAATCTGTGTTTTGGACTCTATATTTCTTTGTAGTATTTCTACTACCTGTTTTATAATTTTTTCATCTGTTTGATATTTTTTATACTCACTAATTCCCGGAAGTCCCATAAAAACGTGTGGATTTCTATATTTCATTGTGCTCTCTATAATTGTTTTTCCCGACATATGAAAGCTTTTGGTTTTTGTTCTCTTAATCAGTTCTGCAATATTATTTTGACTTACACCTGCACCAACTAATATTTCTATTCTTCCTTCCGCCTGTTCAACCAAAGTTCTAATGGTTTCAGCACCTACAATGCAGTTCTGTTTTCCTCCTGAAGTTAAAATCGTATCCACACCAAGTTTTATGGCTTCTTCCATTGTTTGAAAATAATCCTTACACATATCGAAAGCTCTATGAAGCGTAATTTTACACTGACCTGCCTCTTTAATAAGTTCTTTCATCTGCTTTTCATTTAATGTTCCGTCAATATTTAAACTCCCAATTACAACTGCATCCGCACCTTCGTTTTTAAAGTTTTCCACCTGTCTGCACATAATTTCGTGTTCATATTCTGTGTAGCAAAAATCACCGTAACGAGGACGTATCATTACGTTAATTGGAATCTGAATATGGTTTCTAATAGTTTTAAACAATTCTAAATCCGGAGTTGTTCCTCCTATAACAAGATTTGAGCATAACTCAATTCTTGTTGCTCCTCCATTATATGCGGAAATTGCTGATTCTACTGAATCAACACAAACTTCTAATACGTATTTTGACATATGATTTCTCCCTTAAATTTCAACTTCGATAATTTTATCACACTTATTTATTCCTTGTATATATTTTATCTTCTTTTTTATTGTTTTTTCTTTTTCATCTTAACGACTCATATGGTACAATAAATTCTAAGGTTGGGTTTTGTATATTTTCTATAAACACCCTCAAATTTATTCTACATAATTATAGAAGAATGGAGAGAAAATGAAAAAAAATATTATAGTAATTTTGCCCATAATACTGTCGGTTATAACCGTGGCAATATTTTTTAACCTTTCGGTTAAACCTATGGATACGGCAACTAATGTTTTGGGTCAGAAAGAAACAGAACGTCAGAATGATAATTTAAAGCAAAACGCTTTAGGAAACCCAGTTCAAAATAATGGCGATTCAAAATCAATCGGAAGCAACACAGGCAATTCATCCGATGAAAGCAAATCTTCAAGTTCAGGACAAACCACTACTAAAGATTCAAGTACTGTTGCAACAACCGCTCCTGCTAATACTATTAAGTTAAGTTTTGTTGGGGATTGTCTCTGTGCAACAGACGAAAATACTTCTTATGAGAATTGTTTTAATGACGTGGCAAAGGCTAAGAATCCTTCATATTTTTTAGAGAAAGTTAACTCTTATTTCTTAAATGATGACTTTACAATTGCTGACTGCGAAAATGTTTATTCAGACAGCAAGAAGTTGAAAGTTAGCGACAAGGGACAATATGCAGATCCTAACGTCCGTGCTTTTTGGTTTAAGTCACCTGCAAAAAATGCCAAAATCTTATCAGCCGGTGGAATTGATATGGTTTCTATTTCAAATAATCATATTAATGATTACGGCTTGGAGGGACATGAAGACACAAGAAAAGCTTTAGATGCTGCTAACGTTAAATGGGGCGAGGAAGGTAAGATTGTTTATTTTGAAAAGCATAATTTTAAAATTGCTGTAATTTGTGTATCTATGTATGGCGATTATGTTTTACCTACAATTCAGTCTGCCCTGAAAAAAGCTACGAAAAAAAGTGACTATCAAATTATTTATTTCCACGGTGGAACTGAAGGTCTTCACGAACCTGAAAGCTGGAAGGTTAACGCCTGTCATACTTTAATTGATTCCGGTGCCGACCTGATAATCGGCGACCACCCGCACGTGCTACAGCCATTAGAGAAATACAAAAACAAAACAATTATTTATTCAATGGGAAATTTTATTTTCGGTGGCAATCGTCATCCCGAAAACCGCACAATCATATACCAGCACACAATAACTCTTACTTCAAATAATAAAGTATCAAAGGAAACCGGCGACATAATTCCATGCTACGTCTACACCGGAGATACAAACAACTGGCAACCTGCACCAATAAAAGACAAGGCTACCAAAAAGAAAGTGCTAAGTTTTATGAACGGGAAGAGAAAAAGTCCGCTGTAGCGTAGCTTAAATGACACAGAAAGTACCCCGATATGGCAAAAATGCTTTTCGGGGTGCTTTTTCAAAAATAAATAAGGTCCGATATTTCTACCAGACCTTTTTATTTCAAATATTCAATTATACAAATTTAATTTTGAATCAACTACTCTACAATTCAATACTTTCAATCTTCAATATTTGTATCCTATCTACTTATTATAATAAATGTGCTCTTAAATCTTCATCGCTCATTTCTGTTAAGTATGCAGGTGCAATATCTAATACTGTCTTGCATCCTTTCTGGCCTTCATCATAAAGACGTTTTGCAGCTCTTGCATAAGCGATTAATACACTTGTTGTAAATTCAGGGTTTGAATCTAACTTTAAGCTGTATTCGATAATGTGATTATGTTCTTTGTTCATTCCTGTCTTTCCTGAACGAATTACAAAACCACCGTGAGCCATTCCGCTGTGGTTCTTTTCTAATTCTTCTTCAGTAATGAAGTGAACTGTTGTATTGTAGTCTGAGAAATAGTTAGGCATTTCTTTGATTTCTTTCTCTACTGTTGCAGCATCTGCACCTTCTTCTAATACAACAAAACATTCTCTTTCATGTTTTTCTCTTGTTGTAAGTTCAGGATTTTCACCTGATCTAACTCTTTCCAAAGCACTTTCAACAGGGATTGTGTACTGCTTTGCATTCTTAACGCCTTTAATTCTACGAATTGCATCTGAATGTCCCTGGCTTACACCTTTGCCCCAGAATGTATAATCTTTTCCATCTGGAAGAATTGCATTAGCATAAACTCTGTTAAGTGAGAACATTCCCGGATCCCAACCTACTGAAATAACTGCTACTTTTCCAGCTTCCTTAGCCGCCTTATCTACTGCTGCAAAATGTTCAGGAATTCTTGCGTGAGTATCAAAACTGTCAATTACGTTAAACATTGAAGCAAACTGTGGAGTCTGTACAGGAAGATCTGTAGCACTACCACCACATAAAATCATAACATCTATCTTGTCTTTCCAGTCTGCTACTTCATCAATATGACATACCGGAACATTTTCTGTTAAAATAGTTACATTCTTAGGATCTCTTCTTGTAAATACAGCAACTAATTCCATATCATTAGCTTCTTTAACTGCGCATTCAACACCTTTTCCAAGGTTACCATAACCTAAAATACCAATTCTTGTTTTCATTTCAGTCTCTCCTCTAATATTTTTTACTTAATCTTCTCTCTGGTTTTCACCAACTAACATAGTCTTTTAAAATTTTTCACCAAAAAAATTATAGTTTTTTTCACCCTATTTGGCAATACTTTAACTGCATATTTATTCATTTATTATAACAAAAAAATTCCATCCTCTCCAACTATTAAGGCGCTGTATCGATATTGCTTCATCGACACAGCGCCCCGTTTAGGTAAACTTAAATAATTATCTAACTCTACTATTTCTCTAGCTTTACTGATTATCTAACTTAAATAATTCTCTAACTTTACTGTTTCTCTAACTTGCTATTTTTTAACTTTTATAGCCTTCTTTGCACTCCATTTTCCTTTGACTTTCTTTCCGTTACTGTTTACTTTGTATGCACAAACCTGAATGTAGTATTTCTTCTTTGCCAATTTTTTGATTACAAGTTTGTTTTTTGTAATTGTTATTATTTTGGCCTTTTTCATTTTCTTGTTTGTTGCATATCTAAGCTGATAGCCTTTTACGCCATTTACTTTTCTCCATTTTACTGTTAATGATTTCTTCTTATTGTTCTTTGCAGAAACACCTTTAACCTTTGCAGGTTTTGTTACTTTTGCGGATACCTTACCTCCAGCATTAGGATTGTCAGTTTTTGGATTTGATGGCTTATTTGTATTTTCAACAACAATCTGTTTTACAACCTGACCTTCATATAAGTCCTTGAAAGTTACAACTACTTCGTATGTTCCAACTTCCTTTACTTCATTTACTGCCTTGCCTGTTGCTTTGTTTCTGTAAGTTACTGTGTAGTATTCAGATGAAATCACCTTGTCATCTGTATCATTTACAGTTACTGTTGGAGTAATGCTGTTTCCTGTATATTCAAATTTTGTATTTGAAATATCAACACTCTTAATCTGTTTTATAGGCTGTTTTTCTGTCTGACCGCATTTACATCTTTTTTCTATGTAACCGTCTTTTTCAGTTGTTGCCTTTGTTACTGTTGATAATGCAACATAATCATGCTTATGCTCTTCTTCAAGTTCCTCGCCTGTTGAACTTTCTCCCAATTTAACAAGATTACTTACTTGAGCACCTATGTTTTCCTCATCAATTACACCTGTATTATATAACTTGCTAAATATTGAATTGCCTTCATCATATGCGCTGATTCCACCAATATCTTCCAAACCACTTATTTTACCATTGTTAACAAGTCCTGTTCCTTTTACAGAAGAAGTATAACTAAATATTCCGCCTACATAACCATTTGATGAAATATTTCCGTTATTTATACAGTTTGTAACAGTTATACCTTCCGCATAATCAATTATTCCTGCTGCTTCTGTGCCACCAAATACATTACCATTATTAATACAGTTGCTTACTTCAGCCTCATTACTATTTTTATTTTCTATACATTGTGCGATTCCGCCTGCACTATATCGTCCATTAATGGCACCGTTATTTTCGCAGTCTGATAATTTCAAATTTCCAGAACTGTTACCAATTATTCCTGCTACTGTATCTCCTTCAATTTCACCGTTATTAACACAATTATTTATAATTAATTCATCGGCATATGTTGATCCATTAGACCCATTATATATAATACATATTCCTGCTGTATAAGTATGATTACCCTTTGCTATACTTTCCACTTTGCCTTCATTTGTACATCCTGTTATTGATGTTGTACATGGTCTATTATCTGTATTAGTAACTCCTGCAACAATTCCTGCTGTATAACCATAAGTTGTAATGTCACCTCTGTTAATACAGTCTTTTATAATACAATTTTTAGCTTGAGCAATAATACCACCAACTACAAATGCCTTCGTGGCAGCAATATTTCCATTATTTTCACATTTATCAAAAATACAATTCTCTGCCCCGCATACCAATCCTGCCACTATCTGCGTATTATTGTTGTATATAATGTCTGCATTATTTATACAATGTATAAATTCACTTGCATATGCTTCCTTTATCATAGCTGAACAATAACCGTCTGTTTCAATCCTATTACCTGTAATACTACAGTTTGTAAATTTTGAATCAATAGTAGAATTTGCAAGGTAGACGCCCGAACCTCTGCCATCTTCTTTTTCTTTACATTCGATTTCAAGATTCTTTATTTCACTTACGTAAATACCATCGAATAACTTTGTTTGAGTTCCATTTGAATTAATTCCTGATATTTTATGACCATTGCCATCAAAAGTACTATTTTTCAGTGTTTTTCTTCCAATAACGCCATCTTCATCATCATAATTTTCCGGAAACTCTATATCATTTATAAGTTTTCCGCTGATTCCTGACTCTACATTTTTCAAATATGTAATTAATTGGTCAAATGTAGAAATTTCATAGTAACCGTCTTTCTCGCTTTTTACTACTTCCTCGTCAGCGCCACATTCCATACACTTGCCATCTTTAAATGAGTGCTCTAATTTCTCAATTGTTTTGCCTTCTTCAATAACTTTATGGCATATTGTGCAATATACATCTCCTGTATAGCCTTCTTTTTCACATGTTGCTTCTACACTTTTATAATCATTTATCAAACATGAATCTATTTCTTCCGGATCCATATTATGATATGCCTTTATGACCTTATTTTCCGGCTGGTTTTCATTTTCCAAACCGCAATACTTACATTTACTGTCACCTAAATATCCGTCAGTTGTACATGTTGCCTTTACGCTATTAACTAAGACATACCTATGATCTGCATATCCATAGTCTTCATCTTCTAAAACTTTCTCATTTCCACAATTCACACATTTTAAATAACGTTTACCATATTCATTACATGTAGGTTCAATTGACTTATAATTAATGTAATTATGTTCACTGTCAGGTTCTATGTTTTCACCATGTTTTACAACTTTTCCACATAAATCACATATAACATCTCCTGTATAACCACCTTCTGAACATGTTTTAATTGTTTTATTTTCTACATGTGTTCTGTCATGTGGACAATCAATCTTTACAGTAAATTCTCCATAGTTATCGTCATATGGAACTATCACCAAGTAATATTTCTTATCTTTTTGAACCTTATATTTAACTGCCGGAGCTCCTTTTCCACCACCAGACTCATTTTTTGTCAGATAGTTTTTTAAGATTATACGGTCGGTATCTCCTGAATAATATTTTTCAAGTTCCTCCTCAAGCATTTCATCGCTATAATTTGTTTCGTCAAACAAGTATCCAATATTATACCAATATTTTGTGTTATTACATTCAAAAAGAATTTTTTCAGTTTCCTGTGCAGTGTACTCTATTACCTGAATTGGAATTCCTTTTGTTATATGCGAAGAATATTCTGTGCCTTTTTTAGCATTCTCTATTCTTCCACAATTTTTGCAAATATCATTTTCATATTTATGTTCGAGCTTTGGTATTACCTTATTTTCTTTTAATACTTTATCACATACTGAACATTTTTCTTCACCTGTTTTTCCTTCGATATAACAATTTGCTTCTCTGGCATCCACAACCTCAACTGTATGTTCACCCGGTTCCAAAGTCTGTCCCTGTTCCACAAGTTTTCCACATGTATCACAAATAACATCACCTGTGTAACCACCCTCTGTACAGTCTGAAAGTGTTCTTCCTTCCCTGTGTGTTTTCTCATGAGCACATGTTATTGTTATGCTAAATTCACCTGTAGCTGTTGAATGAGGTCCTACAACAAAATAATATATCTTATCTTTCTCTAATTCTGCGGTTATTTCAGGTGCCGAGTTTGCGCCATCATCATCGTTAATCTTCCAATAACCTTTTAATATAGAATTGCCTCCGGTATTATTACCTATTATTGCGTTAAACTTTTCTATTCCGTCTATTATAACCTGGTCATTAAAGTTTTCTTCTTTAAATAAATAGCCATATGAATCCCAAACTGTAATATTTTCACAATAAAACTTGTACTTTCCATTTTCAGGTGCCTTAAACTGTATTACCTGGAACGGATATAAATTTGTTGTCTTTGATGTATATGTTGTATCTAACTGGGCATTATTAATTCTTCCACAGTTTTTACATACATTATCTTCATATTCATGTTCAAGTTTTGGAGTAACTGTTCCCTCTGCTAATTTTTTATTACAAACACTACAATATGTATCGCCTGTATAACCCGTTACATAGCAGGTTGCATCTTTAACATCTAATACTGCTTCCTGATGTTCACCCGGTTCCAAAGTCTGTCCCTGTTCCACAACTTTTCCACATGTATCACAGACTATATCCCCTGTATAGCCACCTACTATACAATTCGAAAAAGTTCTTCCTTCTATGTGTGTTTTCTCATGAGCACATGTTATTGTTATTCTAAATTCACCTGTAGCTGTTGAATAAGGTCCTACAACAAAATAATACGTCTTATCTTTCTCTAATTCTGCTGTTATTGCAGGTGCGCTATTTTTACCATGTTCATCGTCGCACTTCCAATAACCACTCAACGTAGGTATTTCTGCACCTGAATCTGCCTTTTTTGCGTTAAACTTTTCTATTCCGTCTATTATAACCTGGTCATTAAAGTTTTCTTCTTTAAATAAATAGCCATATGAATCCCAAACTGTAATATTTTCACAATAAAACTTGTACTTTCCATTTTCAGGTGCCTTAAACTGTATTACCTGGAACGGATATAAATTTGTTGTCTTTGATGTATATGTTGTATCTAACTGGGCATTATTAATTCTTCCACAGTTTTTACATACATTATCTTCATATTCATGTTCAAGTTTTGGAGTAACTGTTCCCTCTGCTAATTTTTTATTACAAACACTACAATATGTATCGCCTGTATAACCCGTTACATAGCAGGTTGCATCTTTAACATCTAATACTGCTTCCTGATGTTCACCCGGTTCCAAAGTCTGTCCCTGTTCCACAACTTTTCCACATGTATCACAGACAGTATCTCCTGTATAACCTCCAACTGTACAATCCGATAAAGTTTTTCCTTCTATATGTGTTTTATCGTGAGTACATGTTATTGTTACGCTAAATTCTCCTGTATATGTATAAGCATAATAAGTACCTAAAACGAAATAATATGTCTTATCTTTCTCTAATTCTGCTGTCATTGCAGGTGCACCATTTTTACCCCCATCATCATTAACACCCCAAAAACCATCTAATCTTGAATTCTCTACATTCGAATTTTCTAATTTTGCATTAAACTTTTCTATTCCGCCTTTTATAACCTGGTCATTAAAGTTTTCTTCTTTAAATAAATAGCCATATGAATCCCAAACTGTAATATTTTCACAATAAAACTTGTACTTTCCATTTTCAGGTGCCTTAAACTGTATTACCTGGAACGGATATAAATTTGTTGTCTTTGATGTATATGTTGTATCTAACTGGGCATTATTAATTCTTCCACAGTTTTTACATACATTATCTTCATATTTATGTTCTAATTTTGTAATGGCATCCCCGGCTTCTAATGTTTCTCCACAAACTGTACAATATATTTCACCTGTATAACCATCTAAATAACAGCTTGCTTCCCTAACCTTACGAAGCTCTTCTGACTCTGTATGTCCATTGGCCGGAGTTGTTTTCCCATGTTCCAAAACCTTCTTACATGTAGGGCAAATCTTATCGCCTGTATAGCCATCTTCTGTACATGTTGCCTCTTTTACTGTTTTTTCATCAATAACAGCCTCTGCATGTCCTCCCGGCTCTGTCTCTTTTCCATCTGCTATCTTTTCATCACAGAATCCACAATAAGTATCTCCTGTGTAACCTCCCTGCTCACAGTCTGCAAAAGTTTTATTCTTTACAACATACTGTGATTCAGGATGAATACATTCATTGTATTCTATGACACCTGTATTTCTACTTGACACAGTACAGTCATTCCATTTTTCTGCACCTGAACTTCTTGTGCTATCGTAAATTTCCGCTACTGTTTCATTTTCACTGTTAGGTTCACCTTCGTTCCAATTAGTGTAATTTACTTCGCTTCCATCTGCCCACATCCATTCCTGAATATTTTCCTTATTTCTCATAAGTCCAATATAAGATGATGTAGTTGTTTTTCCTGTACTTGAAACCTTTGCAACTATCTCATTCTCTTCTGCTGAAGAAATACAGGCAAGGTAGCCGCCGCTTTCCTTAGCTTCTGCATTTACCTGCTCGTATGTTCCCACACTACTTAACTTATAAAAATGTCCTGTTGTGGTATCATATGCCATGTCATCCATATAAACCACACTCTCATTTGTATCCTCTTCTTCCGCTGCACTTACCGGCACTTCACGTACTCCAATAGTTGTTACAACCATTGCCAATGCCAATGTTGTGCTTAGTAATTTTTTCCATTTTCTCCTCATATATTATCCTCCTTTTTTATCGTACCTTGTCTGTTACAACATTATTATAAAAAAATAATATATAAGAAATCTATAAGCTGGCGTCCAACGGTTATTTTGTGGCGTCAAGTGGTTGTAATAAAACTCCTGAAACGATAAATTTGTTTTCGTCTGTTTTTATATTAACGTCTCCGTTGTATTTGTGAACAACATATTTTACCGACTCAATTCCAATACCGTTGCCGTTAGCCTTAGTTGTCAGAAATTGCTGATTTTTCTTTTTAATACTTCCATTAAAACCATTCTCAATATAAAAAACTATTGAGTCTGAATTAGGCTTGTAGATTTTTAAATTAATATATCTTTTATTTTCCTGCACCTCATCACAGGCATCAATTGCATTCTCCAAAAGATTTCCAAACAATACTGTTAAATCTGCCTCCTTAACATTGGTTTCTTCCGGCAACTCAATATTTAACTTTAACTTTATTTTGTGAGCTTCCGCCTGCTGAACATAATATACAATCAGTGCATTTAAAGTAAAATTGGTGCAATAAACCAAAGGCTTCTTTAATGACACGTGTTCCAAATATGTTTCTATGTACTCTGTAATTTTCTTACACTCATTGTTTTCTGCCATTGTGTGAACAGCCTTCATATGATGCTTCAAATCGTGACGCGCCCTCCTTGTAGATTCCATTTGCTTCTTCATATTTTCAAAACAAAGATTTTCAATTTCAAGCTGTTTCTTTTCTTCTTCCAAATTAAGATTATATTGAAATTCAGCCATAGAATTAACAATAACCGTATAAACAACCAAAGCTCCAAGATTAATAAAAAACGTAAAAATCATATTAACCGGGTCCATTGCTAACTCAATTGATGATTTTGTACTAAAATAAAGCCCATGATACCAAAACAGATAAAAAGTTGCCGGAATTGTCCACAAAAATCTCCAAATCTTTTTCCCCGTATCTATATGAGCCATCCCTTTTATATACTTTTTAAAATATAAAAATAAAAGTGGAATAAAAATAAGCTGCACTATCATTGTGCATAAAGAAAAAGACCATTTGTTGTTTTCAACTGCAAGCTGTGGAAAAATATGACCTTCCACACACTTTGCACACATTACAACAAAGTTGGCAAAATTAGATACTATTAATAAAACAAATACAAGTTTTCCTACATTCTCTTTTATTGCAAGAAAATAAAATCCACCGTAGCATACTGTGCTTAGCAGTGAAAATAAAGCTTTCTGTTCCTGTGAACACATTGTTGCATATATTCCAAGAGCACTTTGAATTACCGTAAGAATAACAATGCATCCGCTTAACTTAATTTTGGACATTCTAAACTTGTCCTCGAAAGGATACAACGCCAGTCCTAAATATGGCAAAAGACTAACCATCGAATACAATATAATTTCAAACATTCTAAAAGAGGTCATTTACGTTTCCTCCTTTTCCATTAATTTTTTCATAAGAAAATCTGTATATTGCTTCTTCACTTCACCATACTTTCTTCTGCTGATTGGAACAAATTCACCATCTTTCATTCTAAATCTGTCCTCTTCGATTCCGTCAACCTGTTCCAAATTAACCATTACACCTTTAAAACTTGGAATTAATTGTCCGAATGATTCCATCATTTTTTCAAAATCTTTTTGTGTACTTCTTGTTTGTATCTGTTCTCCATCACTCATAAAAATAGTTACATAATGACCTGAAAATGTTGTATACACAATAGAATTAATTATTATTTTCCGACCATCTTTCAGTTCTAAAATTTTTCCGTATTTTTTTTCTGAAAAGATTCTATCCATAACATTCTCAAGACGTGTTTTATCATAAGGCTTAATTAAATAATCTTCTGCTCTTACTTCATAACTTTCACTGGCAAACTCATTGCTCGTTGTAATAAATACAATTTTAACTTTTTTATCTTTCTTTCGTATCTCTCTTGCAGCGTCAACACCCGTTAATTTTTCCATGTATATATCCATAAAAATCAAATCAAAGAACGTTTCCTGTTCATTTTTCAAATATTCAAGTATATCTTCTGCACTGTTAAATATATGTATCTCTGAATTTTCAATATTTCTTTTTAAAAGAATTCTCTCCAAACCTTCTCTTAAAAAAATTCTGTCAGTATGGTTGTCATCAACAATTGCAATTCTCATGACTTCTCCTTATGTGTCCACTATTATGTTTAACATAGAATTCTCTTATCCTATCCCAACACATTGTAACTGTGTTTATTCTACCACATTTTTAAAGTCAAAATCATCATCATTTTTTTTAGTTTTGCTACTTTTGTTTTCTGAACCTGAAGATGACTTACTTCCTGTATTTTTTGAAGAACTATTTCCACTGCTACTTCCTGTGTTTCCGGTTGAACTGCTTCCATAGCTTCCTCCTGTACTCCATGATGAATTATTATTTACTGCCGGTACAGTTGTAACTGTGTTTTTTCCTGTTTTTTTCTTCTTTTTCTTCTTTGTTGTTTCCGAAACAGTTGTTGGTATAACAGTTGTTGTCTCCGGAACCGCTGTTGTCTCTAACATTGTATTTTCAGGCACGGTTGTATTAAACTGTGTGCTATTCTCCATTGCCATATTAAATATCCTGTCAGTTAATCCATATGCAACTAATAAAATAATCAATATATTAGCTAATATTATAATAACAATTATAGGAATTCTATATTTTTTGTCACTTTTATTTTCTTCTTGTTTTACGGGATTTTCTGATTCATTGTTTATTGTTTTAGTACCTGATGCCTCCCCTACATAAGAATTAACAATGCCTACAGACCCTTCCTGTTCTTCCTTAACTTCCTTAACCATATGATTTGCAGCATTATGGTTCTCTTTTATTATACTGTCATCTTCCAGTGTGATTCCATATTGTTGAAAGCTTATGCTATCATCATTTCTACCATATAGATTTTCAACTAACTCAGCCTCTTTTTCACTAATAACTTCATCCTTAAAATTTATTGAATCAAATCCTATTTTTCTACTTAGTTCCTCTTTGCTTAATTTGTTTTTTGCTTCGAGTAAATCATTTAGGAAATCATCTGCTCTTTTATATCTCTCTTCAGGTGAAGATATTGCTTTTCTTATTATTGCTGCAATCTCCTTAGGTGCACAAACCGGATTACTTAATTTTTCATACTTCATTCTCTTATAAAAAGCTTTATCTTCATCCTCTGTAGTATATTCACTTGGAAAGTCAGGATAATATGGAAATCTTTTTTTATTAAATAAATAATACAAAAGTATTCCAAGAGAATAATTATCTACAGAGCTGTTGTACTGTCCCTGTCCTATATAAACCTCCGGTGCTATATAGTTGGGAGTTCCTTTTATTGTCTTTGCTCCGGTTGTATCATTTATATTCTTGGAAACTCCAAAATCACCTAATTTAAATACGCCATCCTTTGTCACAAATATATTGCTTAGCTTTATATCTCTATGGATAATATTGTTCTTGTGGCATACGCTTAAACCGCTTGACATGTCTATTCCTATCTTTAAAACATCCTCTACCGTTATATTAGTATTTTGTACCCATTTGCTTAGTGGCATAAGCATTTCCATTAATATGTATATATTGTATCTGAACTCTCCTACCTGTTCCACATCACTTTCATAATAAGAAACAATGTTATGATTATCTTTTTCTGAAATCAACGAAAAAACTCTAATTTCATTAATGACACGGTTTAATTCTTTTCTAAAATAAGAATTAGTTTTTTCCCTGTCACCACCCATAGAGTTTAAAACTTCAATATATTCGTTTTTCGATGGTATTGTAATTACTTTTAATGCTCTTGTTGTATTTCCTACAATATTGCTTCGTTCTACTCTATAAACATCTCCGAAACCACCAGAGCCTATTTTTTCTACAACCCTGTAACCTAATATTGTTCTGCCTAAAATAGATTCCATAATTGTCTCCCATTTTCATCTATTTTTTTTGATTTTTTAAGTTCTCATATTAATGGTTTTTGACCATTTGCTATAATAAACTTTCCCGTCTATTATAATAAATGTTCGTGCCCTAAACTTATACTTTAATCTTTTCTTCAAAGATTTCTTTGAACTTGTTATTCCTACTGTTCCTTTTTTAATCTTGCTTTTTTTGATATTTAATGAAGTATTTATATTTCGGAATTTTTTATATTTTCCCTTACCGTTTTTCATATATACTTCTATTCCGTTACTTTCATCTGATATTATTCCCCAATATATCTGCCATGTTTTTGATGACTTCTTTATTTTAATCTTAGGCTTTAACAGCTTGGGGCGCTTAACTGTTACTGATGCTATGGGTGTTGACAGTGTCTCACCATCAACATAGCGTGCTTCAACATAATAGTAATACTTCTTCCCTATCTTTACCTCTTCATCCTCTACTTGTGTTTTTGTGCAAGTTCCCAGATTAATATACATTCCATCATACTTTGTTGAACGATATACATTATACTTTACAGCACCAATCATCTCTTCCCAATTAAGTAACACCTTCTGTTTTCCAATAACCTGTTTTGGCAAAATATTCGTATTATTCTTTTTAAGTGGCTTATAAAATGTAAAGTAGTGTTTCACGTAGTAATTATTATCTATGTACAATGCAATTTCATATCTGTGATTCATTTTCTTAAAAAATTCAGGTGAAAGATCAACCATTTGATTCATATACGTATCGTACCAATACTTACTACACTTATCACTTATAACTGTAGTTCCATCAATACGTATGGAAAATGTGCTTTTATAAATAGAATTTCCTATAAAACCTAACCTGAATTGTACTCCGGCCTTAGCCCATTCACCCTTAATATCCTCTTCAAAAGTAATACTTGGATAGTTTTCCATCAAATGCATACCCGCATTAATATCTGCAAATTCTACTTCCTGTTTATATTTTACATCTGTGTATACAGTCTCTGCATTAGCATTTATTGGAACAAGTATTCCTAAAAAAATTGCTGCAAGGAAAATAAGAATACTTATTTTGATTTTTTTACTATGGCCTTCAATTTTTTTCATATTTTTTCTGTTCTCCTTCTAATTTTTTTAGAAATAACTGTATTATTATGTTTTTAACATTCTGATCCTCTATTTGATTTCTTATACTTGTACCAATATTAACATATACACCGTTATACTTTTCCGAACGATATATGTTATACCTTTCAGCTCCAATGATTTCTCCCCACTTAAGTGACACTTTCTGTTTTCCATTAATCTGCTTTGGAGTAACAGTTGTATTCTGTTTAACAAGGGGTTTATAAAAAGTAAAAAAATGCTTTATATGACATATATTATTTATATATATTGCAATTTCATATCTATGATTCATTTTCATAAACATTCATCCTATTTTTCTATATTATTTTCCACAAACAACTGCAGCATTCCATAGTCTTCATCTTCCAAATCTAACGACTGCAATGTGTCTCTAATATAATACTGTACCTCTTCCTGTATTTCCTCAGAAGTTTTTAGTCCTGTTAGCTCAACAAGAAGATTTTTACACTGTTCTTCTATATGTGGATTGTCGGAATAAGCACTTACAAGCGCCATATGATTAGTCTGATATGTGGGATTTGCCACATCAATATTAGACAACACATAAAGAATTATACATTCTATCTTGTCCTTTGGACAAAGCTTCTCCATATTGGCATACCATAACAACTGGTTTATTTCAAGACAAGACATATTAAGCTTAATACCTAAAGCCATAAGGCGCTGTCTGTTGGGAACTTCGCCCCAGTTTTTAAGATTTGAAATCATCTTTTCAAATCCTTTATCAAGCTTTTCATTTTCAATCAGGCTGTGATAAGAACCTCCTAAATTTTCCGCTTTAACATAGGCTTCAATATAATCAATCAGCTTATAATAACTGTTTAAATATTCTACTTCATTCTTTCTTACAAAATCCACCAGTTCCTTTTCATTAGAAAAACCAATAATTTTCTTTTCCATATCCATTGTACTATTAGGTGAATCTGCAAGAAACTTTCTTTTATTTTTTGTTTTCAAAATATTAAGGAAATTGGCTTTAATTTTCTCATATTCGTCATATGGATTTATGCTTTCGTCCTTTGGATAATGGGAAATAATATAAATACAAATGGCATCTTCCAATGACTTAGAATAAAGTCTTGGATACTTGCCGTATCTTTGAAGTACAAAATTAATCTCCTGTAGATTATATCTTAGACCCATACCAAACTTTATAAAATTCTCTCTTGATTTAGGCATACAGTTGTTTTTTACCCAACCTTTAATTGTATTCTTGCTAAAACCACATTTCTTGCCTAGTTTTTCATATGACAGTCCATTAGTTAACATAACATTGTTAACGTAATCCCTCCAATTAGAATAATATGGACTGTATTTGTTCAAAATCTGTTTCAGTTCATCTACTTCTTCACAGTTAATTACCTGAAAATACATATCTGTAGTGTTTACATGTTTCATCCTGTCTCCGTTCCGTATATTAGTTTTCTTTCTGCTCTGTATATCTGTTCTGTATATTAGTTTTCTTTTTGCTCCATTGATTGGATTCTTCTATATATCCTTGTCGCTGTAGGATTTCCTTTATCCATAGCTTTCCTATACCAGTATTCAGCGTCTTCCATATTGGCTGTTCCAAGTTTTCCTGTCTGGTATAAAATCCCAAGATTTAAACATGCCACATCATCCCCCTGCTTTGCCGATTTAAGCAATAATTGTTCAGCTTTATGTATATCTTTGTTTACACCTTTTCCTTTTTGATAAAGATAGGCAAGATTGTTTAGTGCTTTCGTATTTTTATGCTCTGCTGCCTTTTTGTACCAATCTGCTGCTTTAACATAATTTTTGGGAACACCTTTTCCTTTGTGATACATATAGCCTATCACATATTGGGCCTTTTCGTCTCCTTTTTTTGCGTTTTCTATATTTATTTGATAAATAAGTTTGTTTTGTTCATTCTTTTTTTTACAATATTCAATCTTTTCCAGACATTCCCTATTAAGTTCCTCAATACTTTGTTCTCTCACATCTATGTCAATCCTGGTGCCCAGTCCGTTGGCAACCTGCTTTACAAGCCTTGAAATCTCATAAGCTTCATTGTTAATCATTACCTGATTCTTAATCAAATCAAAAAGCAACAACTTGCCCTTTCCACTTCCATCAACGCACAACTCTTCATTGTTAACAAAAATATTTAACTTGGAAAGCCTGCTTTTCAAATACTTTGCGCTCATTCCAACATCATACATAATCTCATAAAGGTAAATCTTCTTTTCTTCCTCAGTCTTGTTCTTTAGCTCATCTCCACCATCCAAAACCAAATCAACTAACTGATTCACCCTTTCCGTCACTATGTAAATAATAATTCCGTCCTCAACACTTTCCTCATACATACTTGTGCATTGAATAAGATTAGAGCTGTTGCTGCTTTCTCCATAAAGCTGCTTTACCATATTCTTTAAATGAAGTTCATCCTTCTCTAAATAAATAACAACCAATGATTTCGGCAAACCGTCCCCATCTTCAATCTTAAAAACAACAACACCATTGTTCCATGAAGACTGTTCAATCATAGTTAAATTGTTATGCTTTAGGTATGTATCAATGCTTTTTGTTAATGCGAATTGATTCATGGAGACTCCTTTCTTTGTGTATTTTTATGGTAGTTCTATTGTACCATATGTGGAAGATAAAGTATTGTTGGAAAAAGGATTTCCCGGAATGCAGGAAATCCTTTTCTCTTTGAATATCTGGATATGATTTTTTACTTTCTTTTCATCCGTTCTATCCCATCACTTCAACTTTATCCCCCTGGCTTCTCAACCACATATCGATTCCCTTGCCAAATACTTCTGCTTTCACAATGTAGTAGCCTTTTCCTTCTTCTAATATCTGCGCTGTTGGAAGTCGGTCAAGTATTGCATCAATATCGTCGCCTGTATACTTGAATTTTACGTTTCTAAGTTTGCCACCATACATAAACTGAACACGTTTTCTGAATTCGCCTTCTTCGAATCTGCTTCGATATGGTATAAAGAATTTCTCATCTAATATTTTAAGCTCTCTTATTCGGTCAATTCTGTATATTGTTGGGAACGAATCATTTAAAACTTCAAAATCTTTTTTGATTTCTTCATCACTGATGAATGCCGTTACATAAAAATAGTATTCCGAAAACATTATTGCCACCGGCTTTAATTTTCTTTCTACTATTTCTTTTGTTCCTGCTTTTTCATATTTAATATGGATGTATTGTGATTTTCTGATTGCCTGTCCAATATCCCACATCGTGTCCAAAAAGCTAACCTTATGCCTTGGTTCAATATAATGAAATCTTTCATTTTTTATTAAATCAAGAATTTCTTTCTGATTATTTTTGGAAACACAATTTTCAATCAGCTTATTCAGAATTTCTATCATATCTGTTTTTAGAAGTGCTCTGCTATCAAGTAATATCTTGCAGATTGCCAACATTTGACCATTAGTCAATTCCGTCGGATTCTGTTGTTCCAGACGAAATCCTTTCTTCTCTCTATCATAAATAACATTATTTATAATTCCTGTTCGCCCTACTTCCGATTCCATAAAACTTCTTATATCATCAATGTCTCTCTGAATACTTCTCTCATTTACTCCATAATTATTAGCTTCCTCGACCTTGTTTACAATTTCACCACTGACTAATTTTTTGTATATACCAAGAACTCGTTGTATCTTATCAGTGCTTTCAAGTTGCATATTCATTCCTCCATTTTTTTGTTTATAAAAATTATACAAATTTGCATAGACACATATTGTCACTCTAGGCATATACAACAAATTTTATTCATAAATCTCATTGATTTTTTTCAAATATTAACCTAATTCTTAAATATGTGTTTTATTTTTGAGCTCTGATATAATTTTACCACTATGGAATGGTCGTTTTTTTCACAAACTGACCCCTTGTTTTTCCACAAAAAACAGCCGCACCACTGAAGAATTGCTTCACTGAATCGGCTGTCTTTTATTTTAGTATTTTATTTTTCTATCTTTCTTTATTCATCCAAAATTTCAGATATCTTATCTATGTTATACAGAGGAATGTTTGTCATCCAATCCTGCTGCCTGAAATCTGACATGGATGTTCTCACCGCATATTTTGGCTTATACTTATCACAGAAAGCCTTTAGGCTCTTAGCTTTCAAATTTTCCCATATCTTCGGGTTTGTCCCATATTTTCGGTAACGTACCCCAAATTTTGCCATTTCTTGTTTTTTTGTGGTACGTTTTCAACTTATGTAAACTTGTTATGTCACATATTCTTGCTTTAAGCTTGCTATTATCACATATTGACTTATTCTCATATTGTTATGTAAACTAATATGTTACTTATACTAGCCGTGTTGCAAAAAATGTACCCCAAAAATTCAATATTTCTGAATTTTTGGGGTATTTCTCAATATACCAAATATTTTCTTGATTTTATGTAAACCAGTTTTTCTTTAAATTCCAAGTTTATGGCATTATGTAAACTGGTAACACTTCTAATTCCAGGTTTATGGCATTATGTAAACTGGTAACTTTTGTCTCAACAAGGAGTTGTATTGAGATTTTTTATCAACCAATACCACCAAGTATAGCTCCTGCAACCAAAGCAATAAAAGCAAGTGGTACTAAAACATACTTTCCAAGTGGCACAAACCATGGACCGATATTCTTATCTCTTCCCTGATTAACCGCATTAACCGCAAAGTCTTTTCCTGCAACCCAGAAGAACATAATCGCCGCAAGCATTGCTCCCAGTGGACAAATATAAATTGAAACTGCATCCATCCAGCCTGAAACAATTCCCTGGATAACTAATGCTACAATGCAACCTACAACGGCAATACTTCCAACTGCCACAGGTCTTTTGAACCCAAATCTTTCTTCCAATGTTGCCACAGGTGCCTCGTATAAATTAACAAGTGAACTCATTCCTGCGAACAATACGCATATGTAGAAAATAATTCCAACAATCTTGCCACCCGGCATACCGTTAAACACGTTAACAAGGTAGATAAACATTAATCCCGGTCCGCCTGATGAAAGCTCTGCTCCACCAACTGCCATTCCCGGAATAATTACAAATGATGCAAGAAGGGCTGCCAATGTGTCAAAAATAGCCACATTTTTTGCTGAACTTACCACATCTTCTGTTTCACTTAAATATGAACCGTAAATAACTGTTCCATTGCCTGCAATTGATAATGAGAAAAATGCCTGTCCAAAAGCATAAATCCAAAGTCTTGGATTCAGCAATCCCTTAGGATTAATTGTAAAAATATACTTGTATCCTTCGCTTGCTCCCGGAAGTGTAAAAATATAAATTCCAAGTCCAAGAAACAACGCAAACAATAAAGGCATCATAAACTTATTGGCTCTTTCAATACCTCCGGCAATACCAAATGCCATAATCACTGCTGTAACAATCACCGCAATTACAAGCCAAGTATTGTTTCCGAAAGCTGAAGCCGTAGTTCCAAACATACCGCCTATGACATCCATATTCTTTCCCATTCCTGAAAGCTGACCTGATATTGCAAGGAATGCATATTTAAAAATCCATCCTACAACAACTGTGTAGCCAATAGCCAATGCAAGAGAACCAATTACAGGCAGTAAGCCCACAATCTCTCCTGACTTCTTCTTGCCTGTGTGCACCTCAGTACACTTTCCAAAAGCCTTAATAGGACCGCCCTTAGCCGCACGTCCCAAAGCCATCTCTTCAATAAGTCCAGTTGAACCTATCAAAATTACAAACAAAACATAGGGAATCAAAAAAGTCATTCCTCCCCAGTCTGATACCATATATGGGAATCTCCAAATATTCCCCATACCTACGGCAGAACCAATACAGGCGATAACAAACCCAGTTCCGCTCTTAAAACCGTCCCTCGTTTTTTCCATTAAATAAATATCCTTTCTACTCGCTATATGAAACCTATTGTATCATATTTACAATGTAAAGTCTTACATTATTTTAGAAATGTATTTCGAAATATTCTTTTAAATTTTTAAATATACTTATAAAATTATTTTTATATACTTGTGATTTATGTTATTATTAAGTTGTATGGATAAGGGTCTTTTTTCAGGAGCTACAGTTAAAGTCTGCAACAATTTCTACACAATTTTTGATGGTTCACATGCAGGACAGTATGCCGGTGTTGGAATGCAGATTAAAAAAACAGGAACAACAAAAGTTTCTTTTAAGGTAAGATGCGGAAAGAAGATATACAACTGCAAAACAACAGTTAAAGTTGTAAAATATGCTAACCCATTTAAGAAAATCTTATTAGACAATACAGACATCACAAAATACTATAACCATAAGTTTTCAAGTCAGGAAAGTAACCTTGGAAAAACTATATCTTTAAAACCTAACAAGAATTGGAAAATCAAATCTTGCTACCTGCACAAAAACGGCAAGAAATTAAAGAAACTTAAAGGTTCTTCTTATACACTTCCTGAAGATACATCAATGACACTTACAATGACAAACAAGAAAACAAAAGTTGTAGAAACATTAAAATTCGACTATGCCGACTTTGGTGATTACGACCTAGATATCTATTAAAATTTATTATTACATATTACAGAAAGGGTGCCTAATATTTGCAAGGCACCCTTTCTTTGAATATCTATTAATCAAATTTCTGCTTCTATAAACTTACGTGATAAATAATTGTCGGGTGCCACATTTTTCAGCTTCTCTTTAGAAAAATTATTTATTTAACACTAGCTAATCCAATTGCTCCCCTTTGCTTTCAATAACCTTCTTATACCAATAGAATGACTTCTTTTTGCTTCGCTTGAGGGTTCCTTTGCCCTCATTGTCCTTGTCAACATAGATGAAGCCATATCTTTTTTTCATTTCCCCTGTTGTAAATGATACGCAGTCGATACAGCCCCATGGTGTGTAGCCCATTAGGTCCACGCCGTCATCAATTACAGCCTTCTTTAATTGCTCTATGTGGGCACGAAGGTATTCAATTCTATAATCGTCATCAATTGTGCCATCTTCGTTAACAGTATCAATAGCTCCAAATCCGTTTTCTACTATAAATAGTGGAATTTGGTATCTTTCATAAAGAAGATTCAATGCATATCTAAGTCCTACAGGGTCTATCTGCCAACCCCAATCACTTGACTTAACATATGGATTAGGAACACTTCCCGGAAATCCGTCAATCCCATTACCATCTGCCACATGGTCTGCTTTAACCGCATTAGTCATATAGTAACTTAAACCTACATAATCCACAGTGCCTTCTTTAAGTATCTGTGCATCTCCTTCTTCCATATTAACGTGAATGTTTTTTCTCTTCCATTCCGGCCAGATATATGATGGATACTCACCTCTTACGTGAACGTCGCCAAACAAATATCTGTCATGCATTGCCTCAACTGAGTACATCATATCGTCAGGATTACAGGAATATGGATATAATGGAACACAAGCCATCATACAACCAATCTTAAAATCAGGATTAATCTTATGTCCTTCCTTAACTACCATTGCACTGGCAACCAACTCATGATGTACGACCTGATACATACATTCTTCCGGATGTTCTTCTTTTGTGAAAATCACTCCCGAACAAGTATATCCAAATAATGGATACTCATAGTTTTTCTGATTATTAATTTCATTAAAAGTCATCCAATACTTAACTTTATCCTTGTATCTTTCCATTACTGTAAGTGAATAATGAACAAAGAAATCAATAACCTTTCTGTTTTTCCAACCACCATATTCTTTTACAAGATAATATGGCATTTCAAAATGTGATAATGTTACAACAGGTTCAATTCCATATTTAAGTAATTCATCAAACAAATCATCATAGAATTTAAGACCTTCTTCATTAGGTTCTTTTTCGTCTCCATTTGGAAAGATTCTTGTCCATGCTATGGATGTTCTAAAACATTTAAATCCCATTTCAGCAAACATCTTTACGTCTTCCCTATAATGACCGTAAAAATCAATTGCCTCATGGTTAGGATAATTGTATCCTTCAAGCACTCCGTCTGTAATCTGTCTGTCAACACCGTGTGCTCCTGCTGTTAAAACATCAACAACGCTTGGTCCCTTTCCACCAACGTTCCATGCTCCTTCAACCTGATGAGCCGCTACAGCTCCTCCCCACAAAAAATCTTTAGATAACATTTAATCCTCCTAAACTGTTAAGAATGCAATATCCTTTACAGCTTCCTTCTTTCCTTCTAAAACTTCAATATTTTTTGATGTGTCAGTAATAATGTACATTACAGTATTGTCATAACCTTCTTTTTTGAGGAGTTCGTTGTCAAAATCTATAAGCAAATCTCCCTTTTTAACCACATCTCCCTGTTTAACCTTAATGCTAAATCCCTTTCCATTAAGGTTAACTGTATCTACACCAATGTGAATTAAAATTTCTGCACCTTTTCCGTCTGACATACCAACTAAATGACCTGATGGATACAATGCAACAATCTTTCCATCAAATGGTGCATGGACTTCTCCATTTGCAGGGATAATTCCAACACCTTTCCCCATTGCTTCTGATGCAAAAGCCTGGTCTTTAACTTTACTTATTGGGAAAACTTCTCCGGCTACAGGTACTGCGAATTCTATTGTAGGTTCATTATTTTCTTCAATAGCTGTGTTTCCTTCTAAGTTTTCAAAGTCATCTGTAGGTTCATCTTCAAAACCAACAATCATAGTAAGAACCGCACCAAGTACAAATGAAACTAAGATTGAAATTAAAAGTCCAATAAACTGTGTTGTATGACCTGCTTTAAAGTATGCAGGTAATGTTGCAATACCCGGCATATTGTAACTCCATGAAACTGTATGGAAAGCGCCACCGATTGCACCACCAATTGCACCTGCAATACATCCGCAAATCATAGGTTTCTTTAGACGTAAGTTTACACCGTAAATAGCAGGTTCTGTAATACCGAACAATCCTGTAATAGCTGCTGATGCTGAAACACCTTTCATTTCTTTATTCTTAGTTTTTAAGAATACACCAAGTGTTGCACCTGCCTGTGAAAATACTGCTGCTGACTGTAAACCTGTAAATGTGTCATAACCTAAGTTAGCATAGTTGCCAACTGTTACCGGTGTTATCCCCCAGTGAACACCGAAAATTACAAGAATTTCCCATATACCACCAACTACAAATCCTGCAACTATAGGACTTAAGTTGTACAATGTATTATAAATACCACCAATTGCTCCACCAATTGTATTTCCAATAGGTCCGAAAGCAAGCAATGTAAGTGGAACCATAATTGCAATAGTAAACATTGGTGTAAATAAGTTTCTGATTACGATTGGCAAATACTTTTCAAAAAATCTCTGAACATAAGATGCAATCCATATTGCCAAAATAATAGGGATTACTGATGATGTATAACTTAAAAGCTGAACTTTAATTCCCAAAAACTTAACTGTTTCTCCTGCGTTAACCATTGCTATGTAATCAGGACAAACAAGTGCACATGCAATTACAAGCGAAATAAAAGTATCTACCTTAAACTTCTTTGCCGCTGTTACTGCAATTAAAACAGGTAAGAATGTAAATGCTGTCCATGAAATAAAGTTTAAAATTCTGTAAGTTCCACCTGTTGTATCTATAGCATTAAGCGCAACCAAAACTCCAAGAATACCCTGAAGAATACCACAAGCTGCAAGTGTGTATAGGAACGGTGCAAATATTGCTGAAATAACGTCAATGATTCTGCTAACCACTCCTGCTTTCTTGTTTCCTGTGCCCTCTGATGTACTGTCATCCACTGTAACTAATTCCATAACATATTTGTACGCATCTGTTACATGATTTCCGATTACTACCTGAAACTGACCTCCTGCCTGAACAGTAGTAATTACACCTTTGATTTTTGCAACCTTTTCTTTGTCTACAATTGACTCATCTTTTAAAATAAATCTAAGTCTTGTAGCACAATGAGTTACATTTGAAATGTTTCCGTCGCCACCAAGTTCTTTTACAAGATCTTTGGCAGTCTTCTGATAATCAATTGCCATTTTAAATTCTCCTTTTTCTTTGTTTTTCCGTCATGTCTTCATCGGCTAAAAGTATTTTATCATAACCATATTTTATTTCTACAAATCTGCGTTTTATGTAACATATAATAAAAAAAGAAATATGTTACATAGGCGTAACACCCTGTAACATATTTCTTAACCCTTAAAATTTATTTTAATTTCCTGTTATATACTCTTTCAACCGCTATTTAACAGTTTTTTCAATAATAAAATTGCTATATTTTATAGCCTTCTTCCTATTGCCTCAATTAAATAAATAACCGGTATCTGCGTTGTTGTATTAATGTGATTTCCCATATCATGGTCAGTAACATAATAAGATAAACTGTAGTCTGATAATTTGGAAAGTGTAGAAACACTCTTATTCGTAATACTTATGATTTTACATTTGTTCTTTTTAAAATCACTTGCCATTTGTACAACCTGTTCCGTTTCACCTGAAACAGATAATGCTATAACAACTGCATCACTCATTCCCTCCATTATTGGAAAATAAGGATCTTCTATGTACTGACTAAATTTCTTTAAGTTAGAAAAATATCTTGCACCGTATTTTCCAAGAATGCCTGAAGTTCCAAGTCCAATAAAAATAACCTGCTTTGCATCTCTTACAACATCTGCGATTTCATCAAGTTCCTTCTGGTGAATTTCTGAACTTATCTTCTGAAAATATTCCTGAATCTCCTGAATATCCTCATTAACCTGATGTTTCTTATTCTTCTCTTCGTTTAAGAACATCTTAAACTTTACTTTAAATTCAGAATATCCGTCAAAACCGGCTTTTCTACAAAACCGCATAACTGTTGCAGTTGATACATGAACTTCGTCTGCCAATTCTCTTACAGTCATGTAAGTTACTTTCTCTTTGTTCTTCATTAAATAATCATACACCAGCATTTCCATATCGTTTAATGACTTCAGAATCTCATAATTAAACATATTATACCTCTTTGAAGCTTAATTAATTGTTTCAACTCTGATATTATACCATAAACGTGGATTTTATTGTTTACTTTTTGGTTTTCACTGCCTTAACTTTTGTCCATACTGAATAAACTTTCTTATTCTTACCATTTATTTTTTTCGTCTGATAAGCTCTTATGCGTACATAGTATTTTTTGTTTCCTCTAAGTTTTTTAATTATTACTTTGGTTTTCTTTGCACTTACTTTTAAAGTCTTTGTAGCTTTTTTAAAATTTTTCTTTGTAGAATATTGTATTTTATAAAATACTTTACCACTATTCTTCATCTTGTTAAAAGTTACTGTTAATCTTTTGGGACCCTTTGTTATTTTCTTAACTGATGGTTTTCTAAGTGTTTCCTTTTCTGAAGCTTTTGTACTGCCGATAAGTATTGTTCCGGAAGCTGTTGGTTTAGCATTTGTGGTTGTTGTTTCTCTGTCAGGGTTAGTTGCCCCATGAGTTGTAGTTTCCCCATCGGACTTAGTTGTCATCGGAGTTGTAGTTTCTCCACCGGCAGGATTTGTAGTTGGTTGAACACTTCCGTTACCTGTTTTTGAAGCCTGAAATGTATTTCCAAAAACTCCCATATTTATTCTATTTCCATTAGGTTCAGGTTCATTTGCATAATCACTTGCAGGATTTCCTGCGTTGATACACGGGCTTGCATCTGTATCTGTTACCCATTTTGAACCGTCCCATCTGCCACCTGTTGACTTAAGATGAAAGTCGCCATTGTTCAAATCTGCAAATATAGGATCTTTGAATATACATCCTTCTCCATATCCATAAGTATTTCCATCCCAACCATCGTTATAAATACATGTATAAGTAATATTAAATATATTTATATCTTCACTTACATCAAAACCTCTTGTATTTTTTGCTATAATACTATCTTGGATAATAGGGAATTTTGTCATTGATTTGCTTGCTTTAATTCCATAATAATTATTTGCCAGGGTAATATTTTTAAGTATTATGCTATCTGTAAGATTATCATCAATACTAAGGTCTAATCCAATTCCGTAACGTTGCTGTTGAAAATTGTAAATCACGCAATTAGATGCTTCAAAAATATTTTCCGATGGAATTTTATTACCATATGCAGTAATACTCATTCCTGAATATGTGTCATTTCCTGTTCCTTTTATAAATACGTTTTCTATTAAAATCTTGCCACAAATATAATCATAATAACTGTTATATTTAACGCTTATTCCTGATGATTCATTTATGAAATCACTATTCTTTATAGTCAGTACTTGTGGTATTTTTTCTTCTGACTCTGTTGATTTACTTACTACCGTACTACTTAACTTAACATTATCAAATATGCAATTTTCAAACACTGCCTTTCCCTCTAAATAATCAGAAGAAGAATTTTGTTCTAAACTAATTCCATTAGAAGATGTTGTAAGTCCCCTGTCAGATGCAGCAACAAATCTCACAGGATTTACTTTTTCTCCAATTGCCTCTAATTCCCCATTATATAAAACATTTAATGACTCTATTACATTTGTACTGCCTGCATTAAATTTAACTTTTGATTTGTTTCCATTCTTATATCCAATATTACAATTTTTAAAATAGTACTCCAACCCGGACACATTTCCAAGGTTGCATTCCTGAGTTATCATACTTCCATTTAATTCTACATAATTTCCATATTCTGATGAATAATCGCACCTGTTTTCCTTATAATGTCTTGTTTTATCAGCGTTAATATTAGCTCCAAACTGTACTTTAATGGGTGCACATTTATTCATCTTTTTAGATTCCGTGGATTGGCTTCCATAAAATATGTTCCCTTCTATTATATAATTACATTGACCATCTAAATCTAATGCATTCTTGGTTAATGCTCCTCCTTCTTTAGTATAAAATATATTATCCTTTATTTCTGCATTTCCTCCCCAAACAACTGATGGGCTATAAGACTGTGACACATTATTTTCAAATATGTTATTTTCTATAACACAATTAGATTTTTCATTATACAAATAACTATCAGACTCATCAGAAGTTACCCCCTCAATTCCCATTGAAAGAGATTTAAAAGTAGAATTTGATATTTTTATATTTGCTTCAACTTTATTTCCATCGTAGTCTCCATAATAGACGCCAGCTCCTATTTCACTTGTCTGCAAATCAACATTCTTAACTAATTCCGTACTATCAAAATTGCAATGATCTACTACTAAATTAAACTTAGTCTCTTCTGTTCCATAAGATACATCAATAAGCCCTTCCGTAAAATCTCTGTATTGAGCTCCACCATTTATAAAATTACAGTACTCAAAAGTATCTGTAACCTCCCCATTATCCGGAAGAAATATCTCTATACCATTCCATCCTACATGAGTGTCTATGTTTTTAAACGTTATTGGTTTCTCCTTTGTGCCTTTTGCCTCAATGCTTCCATCCTCTTCAACTATAAAAATTGGATAAGGTCTATATACTACCTCTGAATTTTCTATTCCATCTATATTACCTGTTCCTGTTCCAAACAAAATTGTTGTTCCCGGCTCAATTATTAATTTACACTTTACGGTTGGACGATTAACCATATTTTTTGAACATATTACATATGTTTTATCCTTTGTCCATCTTACAACATTGCTTCCATCTTCGGACACGATGTCATCGCTTACTATTATCAAATTATCATAATTGACACTGTTGTCTTCTGCTGTAATGTTCTGTGGCATTATTAACATTATCAACGCCAGGCTTAAAATTATAACTACCAATTTTTTATTCATCACATATGCCTCCAAATTTTTATTATATTTCCCGTTATTTTCACATTCCCATTTATGTGCTGATTTGCAAAAATAATGTACACTTAATTTTGTTCTTTAACAGAATTTATGTTAAAGAATAAAAAACCGATAAGGTATGTTTAGTATTACATATTCCCTTACCGGTTAACAAGTTGACATATGTCTCATATTTAATTTTAGTCTGTTTTTACTGCTATAATTACTCCCAACTATACTATATCTAATATTTCTTTAAAATTGTTTAACTTGTATGTAGTTTTGCTATACTTTGATGCTTCGCCTAACCCAGCTGAATCAAAGCCACCGGCTTCTGCTACCTCTATCCCTGCTTCCAAATAATAGTTTTGGCTTACCCCTCCATCTTTTCTTTTATGCCTTCCTTTGTCTGCTCGAACTGTCGCTCCCATGTATCTATTAAATCATTGCACTCACTTATTTTTCCGTTTAGCACTTCCTTTAACTGTTTGTCCAGAGCCGCAAGCATTTCTGTATAATTGATTACATCGCTTTTCATAGTTTCAATACGTTCTTCCAGCCGGGCAATCTCCATCTGTTTTCTACTGTTTTCTTCCATAAGACTGCTGTTAGTTTCCTTTAAACTATCCATCATTTTTTGAACGACTGACTTTTCCGCCTCATCCCTGTTTTCCAGTTTATTTTGTAATTCTTCAATTTTTGAATTCATTTTTTGAATTTGAGCTAAAAGCTGCTGGTTCTTATCATGCTCAGCATTTGTTTTCTTTCTCTCTTCCTCGATTTGCTTCGCCTGATTTTCCCCAATATTTTGCAGGTATTCGTTTACTTCACCTTTGTTGTAACCTCGCCATGCACTCGAAAATCTATTTTCATTTTCAATCTTTCTTCGCAAATTTTCAATTGTTGCCTTATCATCCTTTCCCATTATAATACCTCCAATAAATCATTTTCTTTCAAACCTAACTGAGATGCGGTTCCACTTGGCAGTTCCAATACACTCCTACTTCCTTTTACCTTTTTGCAACATATACCTGTAGGAACACTGCAGTCTATTTTGATAACTACATTATCCTTACTAAGATACACGGCATCTATGGGCGTTTTCATAAAAAACATATGAATCTGGGAACATGGTTTTATTAGCAAACCTCCCATATCTTCAATCTGCTTTGGAGTCTTTCCCATCAATCCCATAAATCTGGAGAAAAAACCGTCCGCCACCATAATGTCTGAAATTTTATTTCCTTTTAAATAAAGTTCTGTCTTTTTCATTTTCCGCCTTTTTCTATAAAATTATTTTATTCAAATATAATATCTGCTTCTTAATTCATAAATATAATCATTGTAATATATAGCATTTACTAGCCAAATATATCCATAATATTTATTACTGCCGGGCCTAACAAAACTATAAATATAACAGGGAATATGAATAATACCATAGGTACTAACATAGTAACCGGAGCCTTCAAAGCTTTTTCTTCTGCTCGCATTTTCCTGTCTTTTCTCAGGTTTTCTGCCTGAACTTTTAATACTGATTTTATGGAAATTCCCAACTGGTCCGCCTGTATTAATGCCGTTAGAAATGTTGTCAATTCCTTTACACCACATCTTTTAGCAAGGCCCTCATAAGCTTCCTTTTTGCTCATTCCATGCTGTATGTCTCTTGTTGCCTGCATCAATTCCGTCATTAACTCTGATTTGTCTTTTTCATAAAGTCGGATCAGTGCCGCATCAAATCCGAGACCTGCCTCCACACTTACAACCAGCAAATCCATTATGTCCGGCAATTGCTGTCTTAATTTTTCCTTACGTTTTTTTGCTTTACTTTTCAGCCAGCTGTTTGGAAGAATTATGGCAATTAGCCCCACAGCTGCCATCACTGCTACTAAATATAACATTCCAAGATTAAAAATTTTACACACAATCAGTGCAATAGCCATAAACAATGCTGAGAGTACAATTTTAATCATCGAAAACTGTTCTGCCGTTAAATCCGTTCCGGTTATTTCTAACATTCCCTCAATTACCTGGGTTTTTTTATTTGTTTTTTCCTTTTTCTTTCCGGCTTTTTTTCTTTTATTGTTTTTTAAGTACTGACTATATCTTTCCTTAAGGCTTTTCTTGTCTTTTACCATTTCCTTCTTTACGGGTTGGTTTCCAACATTTTTGACTTCCTCGATACGCCTCTTTTTTACATCAATTATTGCTCCCACACTATTGAACACAATAACAATAATCGAAAATATCATTACCGAACATATCACTGACAATAGTAAAACCATGCTGCTTCTCCTTTAATATTTGATGGTAACTATTCTTTTAATTATTACAAATCCTATACACTCCCATACCAAACCGAACCCCAGCATAATACGTCCAACATCAGTATCAAACAATCCTGACGCATATTCCGGATTCAGCATGCTCATAGCTCCCAGCAATAGAAACGGAAGTGCTCCTACTATATATCCTGACATTCTGCCGCTGGCTGTTCTTGTTTTTATTTCTTTTCGCAATGTAATACGGCTTTGAATGGTTTCTGATATTTTTTCCAACACATCTGCCAAATTTCCTCCAACTTTTCGTTGAATAATAATAGCAGTACACAACATGTCAAGATCATCACTATCTGTTCTTTCAACCATTCTACCCATGCTGTCTTCTAAAGTCATTCCACGCTGTGTTTCCTTAAAGCACCTTCCGAACTCCTCAGCAATAGGTGCTTCCATATCAGTTGCAATACTGTTCATTGCCGCCTGAAAAGAGTGTCCTGCTTTCAGTGCATTTTCCATTACTCCAGCAGCCTCCAATAACTGCCCTTCCAGTTTTGCCTTTCTCTTTTTCTTTTTACTTCGTACATAAAGCATTGGAAGTAAAGCAAATATCAATGCACAACCGATGCATATTCCCTTTTGAACTCCGATTAATACCATTACAAAAGGAATGCTGATGGATGCTGCCAGCCAGATTATCAAAAATTCCTGTACCGGAATATTTATTCCCACATTGTATAATTCATTTTCTATTTGTGCCAATTCTTTTCTTGTTTTAAGTCCTGTGTTTTTTTTGACTTTAAGTCTCTTTCTTCTTTGGACATTTTTTTGTTTTTTACCCTTATCTTCTGTTTCAAACTCTTTTATTCGTTCCTCAACCTTAAGTCTGTCTTTTGAAATACCGTATAAAATAATTGTAAAAATACAAAAGAAAAATACCATGGCACACACTATAATTATTGCAATTATCATATTTTTCCTTTCATTTATTCCCTGAAGAACCAGGAATTATTGATTTCCACACCATTGGATTTTACCTTGTCACAACACTGTGGAACAACTCCTGTACTTTCAAAGTGACCAGTAAATTTATTATTGCTGTCAAGTCCATCTACAACATATCTGAAAATCTCCTGAGTGGTAATTATATCACCCTCCATTCCGGTAATTTCACATATACTTGTAATTTTTCTGCTTCCATCACGGAGCCTTGCCTGTTGGACAATTAAATCCAATGCCCCTGCGCACTGTTGCCTGATAGCTGTAACAGGAAGTTCCATTCCAGACATCATTACCATTGTTTCAATACGTGCCAACGCATCTCTGGCTGAGTTTGCATGAGCTGTAGTAAGTGAACCGTCATGACCTGTATTCATAGCCTGAAGCATATCCAGCGTTTCACCTCCACGAACTTCACCTACTACTATTCTATCCGGTCTCATACGTAAGGCATTTTTAACTAAGTCCCTTATTGTAATTGCTCCTGTTCCCTCCAGATTTGCCGGTCTGCTTTCCAAAGATACAACATGATCCTGCATCAGTTTCAATTCTGCTGCATCTTCTATAGTAACAATACGTTCGTCATGAGGAATAAATGCTGACAGAACATTTAACAATGTTGTTTTACCTGAACCGGTACCTCCTGATACCAATATATTTAATTTTCCTCTGACACCTGCCTCCAAAAAGCCTGCCATTTCCGGAGACAACGATCCAAATCCCATCAGATTCTCGATGGTAAGAGGAGTATCTGAAAATTTTCGAATCGTTATAGTCGAGCCACAGAGTGCCAGAGGAGGAATTATTGCATTTACACGGGATCCGTCTTTTAATCTTGCATCCACCATAGGATTAGAATCATCGATTCTTCTTCCAAGGGGTGTTACAATTCTATCAATAATTCTTCTTACATGTTCTTCATCCTGAAATTTCACATCTGAGAGAACAAGTTTTCCTTTTCGTTCAACATAGACCTGATTAGGACCATTTACCATAATTTCACTTACAGTGCTGTCACTTATTAACTCCTCCAAAGGTCCAAGTCCCGTTATCTCATTTTGAACTGACTTTACTATATATGCCTTATCCATCCTGCCAATTTCAGGATGATTTTCTGAAATATAATCATTTATCAGAGTCTCTACATCACTTGAAGAAACATTGTCTATTTTTGCCAGCATAGCAGCCACTTCTTTATGAGTTTCGTCAATTATTTCTGCATATTCATTTTTTCCACTTTTTATATTCTGCTGTTCGCTTCTGAAAACAGCATTATCATTTTTACTTTCTTCGGACTGTTTAACTTTATTATCCGGAGCTTTTTCAAGAGGTTTTTCGCTTGTCTTTTTTTCCATTCTCTCCATTAAGTTCATATAACAACCTCCTAGATTTCATCTCCATTTGCATACTTTACTATTTCCTTCGACACCTTTGATTTTGGATATGAGATAACTATTGGCACGCCTCTATTTATACTTGAAATAGCATTTTTCGGCTCACTTGGTATTACAAAGGCAATTTCATTATCTAAGGTTGATTCAACGTCTTTTTTCTTTACATAAGAATCTCCGTCCTTATTTAAAATAAACTTAACTTTTCCTGCCAGTTCAAGAGTTGTCATTACCTTCATACAGGTTTTTGTATTTTTCAAAGTTGATATTTCCGGAGTAACTATAAAGTATACCGTGTCTGACATTTCCAATGCCTGTAATGCACATTCATCCAAAGTCGGACCTAAATCAAAAATTATATAATCGTAAAACTCTTTTACAGCCGTTACAATTTCATTTATATGAGATGATTTTACCAATTCTGCAAACTCAGGTGACTGAGGAGCCAGTAAAAGACGAACTCCTGATGAATGTTTATATATATAGTTTTTTATAGTTGCCAGACTAAAATCATTTTCTTCTATTAAATCAGAGATGGTATCATGTACAGGTACATCCATAAATACCCCTACATCACCAAACTGCAAATCCAAATCAATTAGTAATACTTTTTTCCCTTTTTTTTGCAAAGCAACTGCCATATTTACCGCTACAGTTGTCTTTCCTGTTCCGCCCTTTGTGCCAAAAACAGATAATATCTTTGAGTCGTATCCTTTCTCTTCGCTTTCACTGCCACGACTTTGGTTCTTTACGATTTCAGCCACTATGTTTTCCTGAATTTCCTTTTTATCCATATCAGTTGTAAGAACCTTACCTATGCCGCAATCCATAGCTTCAGTAAGCATTTGTAAATCACACACATTGGTTATCAAAATCATCACAATATTCTTTTTTGCCATATAAATCTGTTCAAGTAAGGCGCAGTGATCTCCCGTCAGATTATCCGTCATAACTACAAGAGCATCAATAGCAGTATTTATGATTTTTTTCACTCCGTTCTCGTCAGGAGATACTGTTGCAATATAATTAAATTGGGGATTGTTTAAAACATATTGTACTCTTTGTTCATTCTCCATTGCTGTCATTGCAATTATTTTATAATGTTTCATATTCTACCTTCTTTTTGTTGTTTTACCTATGCTGTTGCTGATTGGTTTGATCCGACTTACTCCATAACGCAACGCTAAATCCACTTTCTGCAAAAGATGATACCGTCATGCATTGTTTTTTCGTAAGCTTCAGGGTAATGTTTGTATTAACCTTTCCACTGCCTCTATTAGTAACCTCACCTAACCGTAAAACCTCTACTCCCGAACATACTACATATTTCTTTGTTTTTCCACCGGATATTAAATCTATCAAATCGCCTTCCTTCATATAGCCTGCAATGTTCTGTGGTAAATCAACCACTATAGTCATTGCTCTCATTCCTTTTGGTAACTGATATGAAAGACTTGTTCCTGATGAGCCTTTTTCATAAATTTTGTTCTTGAGAATCTGTTCACCTGATTCTATTTCTCTTTCAGTAATTCTTCCTTCTACATCTTCAATTGTTCTTGCGGCATTTCCATGAGCGGAGCCTTCCGGTACAGATACCAGTTGCAACATATCTCTTTTTATTTCCGTATATGCTTTTATATTTTTTCCGGCCACAACCACCATTTCCGTCTTCTGTTGATTTTCTGCCTTAGTTTTGGTTTCTCCCACTTTTTTCTCGTATCCACTAAAAAAGCTATATAGTAAAATTCCGCATATGGCTGCTGAAATTATAGCAATAATGTATATTTTCTTCATAGTCGCTCCTTGCTTTAAATAGATGTAACACTAGCTGATTTTGCCTTATAATATTTTCCAAAAAATGTCTGTGCCACATATGTCAGATTTTTAACAGGATATACAACCGTTACCTCAATTTTGTCGGAAGTTATGTTTACGGTAACATTTGCTCCCTCTCCATTATTCCATAGGTTTTCTTTTACCCTGTTGTCTATTTTATCTATTAATTCATTCATATTTGAAGAATTATAATCCGAAACATATAACGAGGCATACCTGGCTCCTGCATAAGCAGCATTTTCTACCTTATACTGATTTGAATATATCCATCCAAAGTCAATTATTCCGCATAAAAGTGTCAGCAGTATTGGTACAACCAGTGCAAACTCTACTATTGACTGTCCTTTTTCATTTTTTAAGATTCTTCTTAACATTGCGGTACACCTCCTTTAGATTTTTTCAGAAAGAAACAGACAGGGCAAATCTTTCCACCTGCCCTGTCTGTTTTAATGTATTAAATTAAAATTTAGATTTATTTTACTGCACTTTCTAATTCAGTTGATGACTTAGTAAATACTTTATCAATACCTCCTTTTAATGCTGTAAGACTTGCGATAACAACGATTGCGATTAACGCAATAATTAATGCATATTCTACCATGCCCTGTCCACTTTCATCCTTAAAAAATCTCTTTAACATATCTGTATTCTCCTTTATATTTTATATTCCAACAACAGCACTCTCTGTTGTTTAGAACCCTTTAACAAAAGTTCATAACGATTACCATCGCCACTGCAATGAATGGCCCCATTGGAATCATCTCGTGCATTACCGTCAGGTATGCCATCCTTGATTTAATTGTTGCATATGCCAAAACACATATTCCCATAAGTACTATGGCATATAACAGATTCATAATTCCCAGACAAAAGCCTGCACAGGCTGCCAACTTTATATCTCCGGCTCCAACGTTTTTAGCAAAAGCTGCAGGAAGTACAAAGATTACAAATCCGGCAATCAATCCTATCATTGAATATAGGATTGAAAATTCAGGAAATCCCTTTACTCCTAAAATTGTTGGAACACTGAATGCTATCTTCACAATTAAAATGGATAACAATAAATCATTTGGAATGATTCTATGATGCAGGTCTATCACAGCAATCATCTCGCAAATCATTAAAATTAGAAAACAATATACTTCTATAAAAGCGAAACTTTGTTTCCACATTATAACAGCCCCCGCCGCTGCCATAATCAGATGAAGAATTATCCGTTCTCTTTTCATCTGGTTAAACACCATGTTCCTTTTAGATAAAAGCTTTTCTTCAATAAAATCACATGGAATTTTAAGAATTGCTCCAATCAATGCACCGGCAATTATTTTTATTGCCAGCATTTCTTACCTCCTTTTTTTCGTTTCGTACTCTTGTTATTATTCTGTTATATCACACCCTTTTTTCAATTCCCATTATTTTGTTCTAAACGTTACCTTTTTGTTCTAAACGTATATTTTGGAACGTTTTTATTGTCTGACAAATTTTATTAGCTGTTTTTTACGTGTGAATTTTCCCCAATTAATTACTTTGATTTTCTTATTTATACTAGCCAAAACAATGTTTTTGTTGACAATGTTCTCTTAAAAATGCATAATGAAATCAATAAGAAGTTTCAGAAGTTTCGTAATTTTGTTATATTATGATGTGATTTTTTATCTATATGATTTGAAAGGAATATTAATATGATGAAATGGACGAAGCATATAAAAGATGAAGATGGAGCATCCGCAATTATTGTTGCGTTGATGCTCGTTGTTTTATTAGGCGCTGCAGCTCTTGCTGTGGACCTCGGGACCGCCTATTCAAAGAGTGCCAAAATTCAAAATACCTGCGATGCAGCTGCTTTAGCCTCAGCAGCAAAATTACCTGACAATGAAGCCTGTATCTCAACAGCTAAAGACTATGTTAAAGACAACGGCGTTGATCCGAAATATGCCACAATTACCATTAACGACTCTTCTTCCCGGGTTGAGGTCAGCATTTCCGAAAAAGTAAGTACAGGTTTTGCCAGAGTATTAGGCATTGATCAGGTCAAAGTCAGCAAAAGAGCAATTGCCAGCAAAGAAAGTATTTCAAAAATAAATACTAATAGAAGACTAAGCGCTATTTTTAATTATCTGCTGTTTCAGGGCAGTACTGATGATATGGTATTTAACTCCGGTGGCATAGGTATATATGGTAAGATTCATGGTAACGGAAATATCAAAATCAATGCTGCATTGTGTGCATTAGGTGGAATTTCCGGATCCGGAAATGAATTAAATGCTACCAGCAATTTCCCGATTGTTAAGAAAAATGAATCTACAGGCAACTTTGAGGAAGTTGGTACAGCATATATTCAATGGGACCCATATCGTATACAGATTCACATGAAAGACGGAACCGTAATTGAAGACATCATCAACTCTGAATATTACATAAAAGAAGAGAGTACTCTACCTATGCCGAACTTTATTACTGATAATGTAAATAAACTTGTTCCATCCCAAAGACCTACCATTACCTGTTTTACAGAATGGCAGACAATTTCTGATGACATAAACGCTGCTTCAGACCGCAATGTTCACTATACCGGAAAGTCCGGACAACTTACCAAGAGTTTTTCTCATGATATATATACTGACGGAAATTTGGAAATCAACTCACGTACTAATAATATTACAATTAATGGTGACATATATTGTGACGGAGACTTGACCCTTTCCGCTTATGGATGCAAACTTACTGTCAATGGTAATATTTATACTAAAGGGGACTTAACATTTGCTACCAATGGAGACACCACTGTAAAAGGTTCTATTTATTGCTGTAAAGACATTAAATCAAATGGTGGTTCTATTGGAAAAATTAATTGCAGTTATGTTTACTGTAATAATTTCATTCCGGGAGGTCATGCCGATATCTCCGGTGTTCTGGTTGCAGAAAACAAAATCACTTTTACATCATCATCAAATACAGTAGAGGGTTCCTTAGCAGTTGTAAGCAAAAACGGAGATATTGATTTAACAGCCGGTTCACAGGAATTTAATGGTATTGTATATGCTCCTAATGGCACGATTACACTTGGCGGTATAACCACGGTTCATGGCAATCTCATTGCCAACAAGTTAAACCTTACTTCTGCCATTAATATTTATCCACTTAAGGATTCTACCATTGATGATTTATATGATACAGTTCTAAAAGATGAATCCACTCAGGAAACCATCGTTTCGGATTCCGTAAAACTTGTAGAATAAACACAATAATTTATAGCACAAAAATAAAACAGCCATGGTAATAATTGCATCTGTTATATAGTTATATATCAGATAAAATTATTACCATAACTGTTTTATTTTTTAATACCAATCATAATAAGTTAACCAAATAACCATTTAAGAAAACTCCAAAATGAGCGACTACTGTAAAGTATCATAACTAACATCTCCTTTCTTTATTCGACTTTCACTAATTCCATAATCTACTCTTTTACCGGAAAATACAAGCGTTCGTTTTTTATACAAATGTCAAATTTCTGTTTTATACATTTTTTTATAATTCAATGCTAGTGATAAACATGTCATTTTCCCATTTTGTTTCCATGCTACCATGATATTTTTCCACTACCTGATGCACATTTTTCATACCATATCCGTGATTTTCCTTATCAGACTTTGTAGATCTTCCTTCCTGATAATTTCTTTTTGGCGAACTGTTTTTTACAGTAATGTATATTCTTTCACGATAGTTACGTATTTCCACCTGAAGAATTCTCTTTCCCTGATATTTTAATATTGCATCTTTTACATTATCAAATATATTTGCTAATATTACGCAGATGTCCGTATTATTGATAGATATGTCTCTTTTAAATTTACCGATTATCTGTACGTCTAAAGGACCTTTATCCATTATTTCACGAATATTGGCATTTATAATATAATCTGCAATGGAATTACCGGTATTATATATTATTTCTGTTTTTAAAATATCCCTGACATCATTTAGGTAATCTTCCATTTCGGAATATTTTTTCTGCTCCAGTAATATTACCAAAGCTGTCATATGCTTCTTAATATCGTGCTTAAAGGCTATTAATTTCTCATCCTTTTTCATTACATCTATATAGTAATTTTTTTGGAACTCAATATATCTTTCATTTAATGCGTTTATCTCCATCAACTGTTTTCTTGAGCTTTCAACATTAATATAAAGTATGCACAGCGTCACCACAAAAAATGCCATAATAATAGACGCTATCATTACAAGTCTTCTTGTGCCATAAGTTATTTCTCCAAGAACCAAGCCCTGCATGCATGCAGATACTACACACATTGCAATTATTACCAATATTAATAACAGATATTTTACTATATGTATATCTCTTAATTTTTCACGGAGAACTATATTTTTCTTTTTCATTATGTAGCCAATTAGTATCAGGGGAACAATTCCAATTACATTTGATATAATTTCTATAATGTCCATATAGTTTTGGTAATGTTTTCCCAAAGGCAATATTGCTGCACATATAAGCCACATCATTAAATCCATAAATGACACCGTAAACCAGGACATTATAATGCTAAGTACAGATAGTCTTTTTTCCCCATCAAAGCAGAGAAATATCAATGCTGCTGCTAAGACCAGACTTCCCAAAAATTCAAAGCTTGCTTCAAAATAGGTTCCCACTCCCATAACTACAAGAATCGGAATTATTAATGCCCGCCTTTTGCTTTCTGTTCTTTTTAATCCAATAATATAACGAGCAACCACAATCAGTTCTAGAAACTCAAATACATAGGTAAGCAGTGCAATAAACTCCTTCATCAACAATACCTCGCATTTTCCCGGCAATATCTACTATACTCTTTCCTTAATCTGCTTTTTAATCGGGCACTTACCGGTATCTCTCTTTTATTTACAAGAACTGTTTTATCTTTGATATGATCAACATAGGTCATATTTATTATGTACGTACGGTGCACACGTATAAATCCTACGACTTCCAGCATTTTCTCCAGATCAGCACTTGAGCATCTTACAGACACCTCTGTTTCATTCTCCAAATGAAGAATATTGTAAATATGCTCCGCCTGAATGTAACATACTTTCCTACTGTCAACCCCCTCTATGCTTACAGTATTCATTACTCTTTTCATTGCGCCGTCTAACATAACCTGCAACTGATTGTCTAAATAACTTTTTGCAACAAATCCCATTACATTTACACCAAATGCCTGACTCATCATCTCATTGTGACTTGTAACAAAAATAATTATTGTATCTTTTTTTCTTTTTTGAAAATAGTTCTTTACTACAATGCCGTCCACATCTTCCATTTCAATATCCAATATTAATATGTCAAAATCTTTCTCCAGCACTTCTCTTCCATCTGAATATTTTTGTATTACAACATCTTCACAATATTTTTTTGTTTCATTAATGCAGATTTTTTCGATTTTGTCTCTTATGACATTTTCATCATCACATATTCCAATAACCATGTTATACCTCTTCAAATTGCTTTATACATAGTTACTCATACATTTTTTAGTTTTAATTCCCTCTAAATCTCTGCTTATATTTTATACATAAAATCTGTTTTTTTCAACAAAAAAAATGTTTTTATTAAATTATACATAAAATCTGTTTTTTTCAACAAAAAAATGTTTTTATTAAAAGCCCTTATTTTCCAAATATTAACTGTGCTCCATAAACCGCTGCTACAGCACCTATTACACTAAGCCCAACGTAAAGCGCTGCACTCCAACCTGCACCCTGGTCCATAAGCTGATTTGTTTCCAATGCAAATGAAGAAAACGTAGTAAATCCTCCGCAAATTCCAACTTTTAAGAATAAAATCAGTTGAGGATTCCATTCTCTTTTTCCACCAAGTGCCACTCTAACAGCTTCAATTACAAATGCGGTAAATGTACAATTTTGTCCTTCAATAGCTTTTTCTATTGCATGTAAAATTTCTTTTACATAGCTTAATTGCGGTCTATTTAGCTTGTTTCCTG